>TARA_R110002153_G_scaffold74098_1_pt1 | contig 12517 bp, 9 predicted proteins | sample TARA_R110002153 | Tara Oceans TARA_R110002153 (sample SAMEA4398193) | marine metagenome | biome: Polar Biome; feature: [SRF] surface water layer (ENVO:00010504); material: water (ENVO:00002006), including particulate matter (ENVO:01000060) such as... | depth 5 m
CAGATGACCACTAACACGCAGCCCGGCCCCAGCATTGGGTCTCAGCTCCTAGGTGGTGGTATAGCCGCCTACGGTGCATACAAATCCTTCCAATAGATAGGACGCCCTATGGACACCTTGTCACGCAAGTTATTTAAGACTCGAGATGCGCGGAAAACGCTCCGTGATATGGGCGGAATCATGTCTTCTTCGCCTGAGCTTTCTCAAGAGGTGCAGAGGTTTCAGGACGGCGCGCTGGTCACAGCACCATCTCTCGACTACGGGACGGTGTCTCTTCCTCAGTTGGCTGCTTCTGCTAATCAGGGGGACAGCCAAGCAAGAGCGCGTTTGATGCAGATGGCGGATGAATACGCCGCTTCGTTTGGTGGGCGTGACCCAGAAGGTGCTCGTCAGCAATTCCTTAATCGCGCAGGTTTTAATCCTGTGATTCGCCCTCCCATGCGCCCTGATGACTTGACGTCTACACCTCCCGTAGACGATAGGACACTTGTTGAACGGTACGTCGATCCTGGTCTGATCGAGACCCTAGGGATACCTACAACTACGGAGGAGTTCCTCGGCGGATTTACAAACCAAGACCCTCAGCCCACTACACCGGGGCCTGTTGCTGAGGGCCCAGCAATGACATTTGAGGAGCTTGTGGCCCAAAACGCAGAAGGAATACCTCCTACTGCATCCCAGATTCTTGCTTCTGAAGAGCTTCTAAGCGAAAACCAGATAGGGCTTGTCATGGCTATGTCTGAAGGAGGCTTTTTTCCGAGCCCCGAACAGATAAGCGATGCAATGATACCAGATGCGCCCGAAAGGTTCGTAGACGCTGATCCCAACACAGGTGTGTTCGAGCTTACGCCCGCGGGACAGGGGGTTGCTGATACTGTTGCTGATGCTGCCCGCGGTGTGGGGCGGAGTGCTGAAGACGCGGTCAGGGGAATCTTCTTGGGCGATACCGTTGGAGCTCTGGAAATGCGTGAGGAGGAGCGCGCAGATAGGGACGCGGCCCGCGAAGAAGAACGGCAACCGCCTGCAGGCCCGCTTACAAGGCCCAACAATTCTCGTGACGCAGCAGCGGACGACACTCCTGTTGTAGAACCTGCAGCGGACGACACTCCTGTTGTAGAACCTGACGCTACCCCAGCCGCTACCCCAGCCGCTACCGAAGCAGCAACTGCAGAGATCGACTTCGACGCTTCCTTTGCACAGGCTCAAGAGCGCATCGGCGCTGTGATGGGCGATGACTCTGACGAGGACTCTCGGAAAAAAGCCATGGCCAACTTGGCAATGATCGGCCTAGCTATCGCAGCAGGGCAAAGCCCTAACGCCTTGACGAACATCGCTCAGGGTGCGCTTGCAGGGATGCAGGGTATTCAAAGATCCGAAGCGGCGGAAAAAGCTGCTCAGCGTGAGGCGAACCTTTCTGCACTGGAGATGGCGAATGCCGACGTGCGCCTTGACCGACAGCTCGCAAGTGCAGAACGTATAGCGGGGATGCGAGCACGATCGACAGGGAGTACGTTCTCACCACAGGATCGCCTGTACAACGCAACGTTCCAATCTACATACGATTATGTTTTGCAAGACTCTAACGACCCTGCCGCGGCTCTCGAAGCAGCTCGGACCGCTGCCACAGCCTCCGCTCCGGGTTCTTCGCAGGCAGGCGCTGGCCCCTTGGGGCGAACACCCACTCAAATTGTTACGCAAAACGGTGTGCGTTTCCAGCTGTACTCTGATGGGTCCTCTGAAGTACTGGGGGATTAAAGCGTGGTGGAGTTTAATCCAAGTCAACCTTTCAGCGTCGAAGAAGATAGTGCCGTAGCCCCGCAAGGGTTTGACCCAAATCGGCCCTTCACCGTCGAAGAAGAAGAAGATAGCGATCGCACACAAGCCGGTGACATTGCTCGCGGCATTGGTGCGGGTGCCGTGGGTATTGTACAAGGTATCGGTGAGCTAGGTGCGATCGGCGTCGATGCGTTACTTGACACCGACACGGCAGACGCCACTACAGAGTTCTTTGAAGGCGCAAAAACAAGTATGGGTCTCGATCCTGAAACCACGGCGGGCTTAGCTGCCGAGGGTATCACCAACTTTGGATTGGCCTTTATCCCTTTCGCAGGCTGGCTGGGACGTGCTGGGCAAGTTGCTAAGGGTGCTCAAGCAGTAGGGCGGTCAGGTCGTTTGGGCCGTGCTGCTGACGCATTTGGACGCAGCGCCGCAGGCAAGGCCGCGGTTGGCACTCGCATGCGTTTGGCAGGCACCACGACTCTAGCGGCAGGCGTGTCTGACATGTTTGTTTCCCCCGAAGGCATGGGCACTGTGTCCGACTCGTTTGATGCGCTCCCTGATATTCTTCGCACAGAAGAAGACACCGGACTTACTGGGCGAGACGAAGCTTTCCGCCGCCTTCGCAACAAGATTAGGGTAGGCACTGAAGGCAGCGCGTTCGGTGCTTCCTTTGAGGTACTGTTCCCCGTAGCACGGCTCACGGCCCAAGGCATCTCTCGTATTCCTGGTGTGCCCGCCACGGCACGGACAATTGTTTCCGGAATGGAAGCCATCGGCAATAAGCTAGACGGGACTACGGTAGCAAAGTACTTTAGTTCTCGCGGCTTGACTCCACAAGAACTGCGCCTTGGAGTGGAGAGCGCCGAAGGCATTACTGACACGGCTCGCGCCATAGCCGAGAAGAATCTCATGGCCTTTGAGAGAGCCGCCAAAAGCTTAAAGCCTGGTGTGATGGGTGCCCTCCGAGGCTCGGGGCGCGAGGGGTACGACAAGCTGTATGACGATTTGTTCTTGTACCTGCAGGGAACGGATGACGCGTTAAAAAACTACGGTGCAGACGTTGTAGGCCCAGCATCACAGATGCGAGATCAAATCTCTCGTATGTCTCGCACGATTGCGGACGATGTCTCTGCGAGCGATCTCGATGCTGCGACAAAGAAAGAAATCTTGGACACCTTTCAAAGCAATGTGGGCGGGTATGTTCGCCGGCTGTACCAGAAGTTTGAGAATCCCGATTCTTGGACCTTGGACCCTAGTGTTCTTTCGTCACCAACCTTTAAGCGGGCGGGCGACGAGGTGCAGCGTGTGTTTGAAAGTATGGACCGAGCGGCAGTCAACGCCGGTGACCTCATACAGGTTCGCCCCGCTGATCAGGTGCGGACCGATGCGGAGCAGACAGTTAAGCGGCTTCTCGGGTTAGATGCCAGCGCAACAGGCCTGACGGACGAAGCTCTTTTAGCCTTGCGCACGACCGACGCTGCAAAGGGCCGAACGCAACTTGCCGGGAAGCCCCTGTATTCGATCGCTGAAGGACTGCTTGCAAAGCGCAGCGAACTTATGAACAAGTCTCCTTCGCTTCGGGAGCTCCTTGGTGAGATTAAAGATCCCAAGCAGGCCTTCCTGAGAACTGTGGACGACATGGCTCGGTTCGCTGCGGGGAACAAATTGTACAACCAGACCCTGACGCAGTTTGGGAAGACGGGGGACGAAGCACTGGCAATGATCAACCAGAGTGGCGGCAAAGCAGTTCCTCTGGTTATCTCCGGCTCCAACGCCGACGTTGTGGGGCAAGAGCTCGTGTCGTCAAAGGGCTACGTCCGGCTGGGAGAGCCGGACAAGGAAACAGTGTTCGGCGGAAACTACGGAGCTATGACGGGATCCTACGTGGCCCCCGAGATTTACGCTGCTCTGACCAGTCCTCAGCAAATGACTCAAGGGTTCCTGAACGAAGCCCTAGCGTTGTCGCTCCAAGCAAAGGGTGCCGCTCAGGCTGCGAAGACAGTGTACAGCCCACTGACCCAAGTTAGGAACTTCCTGTCAGGGTCGTTCTTGACAATGGCAAACGGAAACATGATGCGCGGCATGCCCTTCGGGGACTCCCTGCGCTTAACCGCCGGTAAAGCAGCTAACCTAGCAGACGATGAGTTCAATAATCTGTTTCAGATTACTGGGAACTTAGGGCTTCGCGACCAAAACCTTTCCGTCCAAGAATTTCGCAACCTTCTAAAAGAAGGTTCTGACCTGACAGTGGCTGGGAAAACTCAGTCCGGCGTCAACTGGGCGAAAGAGAGGATTCCTTTTGCAAAGTCTCTAGAGAAACTATACTCGGACTCAGACACCTACTGGAAGCTGGTAAACTGGAGCGCGGAGCGAGCTAAGTACGCCAACGCTTTCCGCCGCGCGGGCCTACGTCCGGACGCCTTGGACAGCATATCAGACCAGCTTGTACGATCGGGCCTCGGAACTCGGACCGGGGAAATGTCTGGTATGGCCAGCTACCTAGACACGATGGCAGGTGATATCGTCAAGAACACGCAACCAACGTACAGTCGCGTACCCGAAGGCGTAAAAATGGTGCGCAGAATCCCTGTTGTGGGTAACTTTGTTGCGTTCCCTGCGGAGGTGATCCGAAATACGGGGAATGTCCTTGACCAAGGCTTGCGAGATATGGGCTTCTCAGCAAAGTCGCTTGTTGATGCAGGCACTATTACGCCGCAGCAGGGCGTTCTGCTCGAGCGGCAGATTCGCGCTATTGGTGCTCAACGGTTGTCCGGTTACTTGGCGTCTGCCTATGCGGTGCCCGCCGGTATCCAAGCAGCAGCAACCCGTACACTTGGCTGGGACGGCGAGGACGGTCGGCCCTCTATCGAGGACTTAGATAAGCTGGCACCTTACTACATGAAGGGGCACCAGTTGGTTCCCATCTCTGCTGCGGGAGACCCTGACGTCGAGTACATAGACCTAAGCTACATGATGCCCTATGACTTTATTATGGCCCCTGTCCGCGCTGCTATGCAGGTGTACAGCGAGACAGGTGCAGTCAGCGAAAGCCAAGCGGAAGCAATACGTGCAGGGGCCTTCTCGGGTCTCGGAAAACTCTTCGAACCTTTTGCGAGCGAAAGCCTTGTCGGTGAGCGCCTTGCAAACGTGACCGTGAGAGGAGGGCAAACGGGGACAGGCGCGCCCATCTTTACTGCCGACACACCTCTTGGTGAGCGTCTTCAAAAAGGCTTTAATCACGTTGCGGCGGCTTTCGTGCCCGGTGCCGCGGAGTTGTTTGTTCAAGAGCGCCGTGGTGAGTTTGGTCAAGGCCGTGTTACTCGCGCAGTCACAGGAACACCCAGTGCTACAGGGCAGGCCTTCGATGTCTTTGAAGAAGGTGCTGCACTTGTGACGGGTCTCCGCCCTATGCAAGGGCGCCTTAACGACACTTTCAGCTACAAGGGCTTTGAGTATAACCGAGCACGTCGCAATGCGACATCGGTATTTAGCCAAGTGGCCAACGCCAACGACGCGACCGCGGAAGACGTGATTCGAGCGTACGAGCAGGCCAACAGCCAGCTTATGCGCGGTCAGGCCCAGCTTTATGACTTGGTTGAATCAGCCCGACGACTTGGTGTGTCCGAGCGGGATATCCGCCGTCAGCTGGTCGATGTGGCTAATCTCGGACGGGACGAAGTTAGAATGATTATGCGCGGAAAGTTTGACCCTCTTGGTGTGTCCGATGATCGCATCCAAAACGTGAGACGCGAAGCTCGCACTCAAAACCGTGTGCTCGATCGACTTCCTGTCAGAGAGTTGCGAGCAATCGAGCGTAGCCTTCGTCGTCAAGACCTTGTTCCTCAGGACTACACGGAGCCAGAAGATTCTGCACCCGCGTTTGATCCTTCTCAGTCTTTTGACGTAGTGCAACCTCAGGCACCTGTTGGAGCAGCTCCTGCTGCCCCTGCTACTGGGCCAGTGCCAGCGCCCGCGGCCATACAGACTCCGCCAGCACCAGCAAGAAACGCACCTCCTGCGACCGCCCTACTAGGCGGCAATCCCGTGGACCAAGCAAGAAACGCGGAGATCGCACAGAGACTTTCAGGTCAGTAGTCCACCTTCATGTCTACCTTTATGCCGAGGCCACCGAAAATAATGACTGTGTCCTCGGCGATCTGATGCATCTCTTCGAACACCTCGTCATCAATTGAGGCCGCGAGGTTCAATGCTGCATCAATAAGATCCATGAGACCAGACACTTGATCGGGGTGCATCTGATTAAACCCCAGTGTTTTGATGTTTGTGTTAAAACTCATTCGACTTCTCCCCAATTATTAGGTAGCCCACGAAGGGCCGGAATGTCATCGTCGACCTTAGAGGGAATCTTGAGCGGCAACCCGTTCTCCATGATCTCTTTTATCTTAGCAGACTGCTCCTCATTTTCCACCGAAAAACAAAGTTCATCATGCACTGTTAGCATTGGGACAAGACCCTCGGCGAAGCAGTCAGCCATAGCCTTCTTTGTCTGGTCCGCCGCGGATCCTTGGATCAGTTTGTTTAAGGCCTTGTAAGTAAAGGCTCTTCTAAGGGAACCTCCGTATTCTTTCTTCGCCTCTTCCAAAGGCATGGGCTTGTTGTAGCCAAATGTAGTGGGCTCCCACAGGTGAAACCGACATTTGCGGCCGAGGATTGTGCGGATCTGCCCGTGCTTCTCTCCCTGTGAACTGGCCACCGAAGCGAGTTGCTTGACGAACGGAACCTTGTCGCGGTGCTCTGCAATAATATCCTTTGCCTCTTGGTCGCTGACGCCAAGCTGCGCCGCTAGTTTGCTCACGCCCATGCCATACATGATGCCGAGGTTCACCACCTTCGCTTGCTTACGTGTGATGCCAGCGATGTCCGCCACCATTTGGTGCAGGTCAACGTCCCCCTTGTGGTACTCCTCAACAATAGTGTCCACGACAGGACTACGTCTTCGGTCAGGCATGGATGCTGCGAAGTGCACCAGTAACCTCGGCTCTTGGCTCGAGTAGTCAAACGACCCCCACATCTGCCCTTCTTCTGGGATGAACAAACCTCGGATCAGCTTCTTGATCCCCGGATCACGGGCCGGAATCTGCTGTAGGTTGGGGTTGGATGAAGAGAAGCGGCCAGTCACAGTGCCGCCGTCATCCGATCGCAGCTGGTGAAACTCGGTGTGGATCCGACCGTTGTGCTCGTGACGCAGGATACTGTCGATGAACGTGCTATCGGCCTTGTCAAACTCTCGCAGACGCACAATCTGCTGGCACATCTCATGCGGGTGAGCATTGAGGTACTGCTTGGTAAAAGATGCGGCGCCCGCATCCGTCTTTGGGTACTGCAGGTTCAGTGCTTCAAACACCTTCCGTACGCTGTCCGCGGCCCACGGCTCTATCTCCACACCCGTCTTGTGCTTGATGTCCGCCTTGAGCTCAGCAACCTTTTTCTGCAGCCCTTTCTTGGCAACGTCCGCCTTGTCGACGTCTACACGCACACCGTTGGCGCGCATCTTCACCATCAGTGGGATGAGTGATGTCTCCAGATCAAATATGTGCGTCAGTTCCTGCGAAGTGATCTCAGTCTTCAGTCGGTCCCAAAGCTTCATCGTCATGAACGCATCCTGCTCGGCGTACGCTCCAACGTACGACGGAGGCAGCCGCCACATGTCCGCCTTGGGGTCAATGCCCCAGTCCTTTGCTGCAGCGCGCAGCATCTTCTCGTCCTTGCGCATGTCGATGTAATCACGGCCAAGGTTGTTCAAGCTATAGGACCAGCGGTTCTCGTCTACCAAAGGCGCTGCCACCATGGTGTCGATGATCCTACCTTGGACCTCGACTCCTTCAGCATGTAGCCAGCCCATATCGTAGGTGGCGTTGTGCATCAGCTTATCAATGTGTGGTGTGGCCATCTGTTTCTTGAGCCACTTCAGAGTCATCCTAGGATCCATGTTGTGCCCGTTCTCATGGCGGATCGGGAAGTACCAAGCTTGGTCCCCCGCAGCCACAGCGATGCCGACAACAAACCCGTCGTTACGAGCCCAGCCCGGTCCCATGGTCATGAGGTTGGGGTCACAGGTCTCGAGGTCGATAGCAATCTGCGGGTATTGTGTGAGGTCTGGGAACTCCGTTGGGATGTTCCAGTCCGGAACAAGCTTCTCCCCTAAATCCATACGCTCGAAGAAGGAGATAGTGCTCTTATCCTTACGGTCTCTTGCCATTGTTCTTAGCCTTCCGTAGCTAGAATCGTTTTCAGTTCCGCTCTCAGGTCCTGCTCTCTGCTAGTGAACTCTGTTCCTAATGCGCTGTATCCGCACTTGTCGATCCACGAGTCATCGTGGGTCAGGTCGTTGAGCAGCCGCGCAGTCTTAACCCAGTCCATCATCAGAGCAACGTGCTGGGGAGTCACATACCCCTTAGTACTCAAGGCACTGCTGATAATCAGGTTCCAGCCGTCAGCAATGCGCTGAAAGTTCTCATACGCATCCCCGTAGTCCTTGGCTCGTGCTCCGTTAATCAGTTCTTTTGCGGTGTCTAAAACTTCGTCGCGTTTCATAGCGGATACCTATACCTCTTTTGGCTCTCGATAATATGCAGGTTCTGTCGTGCTCTAGTAATGCCGACGTAGAACGCACGGTGCTCGTCGTCGGGGTACGCAGTCTCGTCACAGGCTCTGGTGCTCCCGAGATAGACTGCGCAGTTGTCGTCCTCTCCACCCTTCATAGCATGAAACGTAGACAGCTTGATACGAGGTGGTTTGGACAGGTCCTCACCCGACCGCTCGATGCGGCGCAGGTAAGTCTGTCGAGCCTTACCAAAACCCAACACGTCGAAGGCGTCTCGATACTCTCCCATCAGGTTTGGCTGTTCCAGAAGTCCGAACTCGTTGCCGAGATCCTGCATCGTTAAACATGCCTCTGGGTCCGCGGCCTCAAGCAGCTTCTTCGAGCCCCGCTTTACGACAGCCTTGTCACCCTGCTTAGGCACAGCCTCATACATTGTGCGGATGCGATACAAAGGCACCTCCCGCCCAGCGGCCAAGTCACGCCACGTATAGATCGTCTCAGCTTGGTCCTTGGTGATCGGCGCGTTCCCCTTGAGCGAGTAGTAGTACCCCATGTCCTCAATCTCTTTTGCCATGGCTTGGACGTAAGAGTTGATCCGGCACATTATCGTCCAAGACCCTGTATTCAAAGGTAAACTGTTTATGCTGTAGTGCCAAGCAACAGATCCCTCAACGTCCGTCGGGTAGTAGGTCTTCGGTACTCGGTCCCTGATCCTCCGCACCACGCGCTGCGCTAGCGCATGCACCTTCTTCGGCAGTCGGTAAGATTGTTCCAAAACCACACGGTTTGGCGACATGTTAATAAACTGCTTCACGTCCACACCTGTCCATCGGTGGATGGCTTGATCATCATCGCCCGCTATCCACACCTCCTCGGCGTTGGTCGCCATGTGCTGAACCATCGTCCACTGCAATGGTGTTAGGTCCTGTGCCTCATCTACAATCAGCACCTCAAGGTGAGGGGGCTCCACCGTCTGTACATACACGGCAATCATATCGACGAAGTCCAGCTTGCCGAACGCTGACTTGTACTCAATCAGAGTATCTTGAACCTGCCTACACTTAGAGAACGAGAGGTCGGAGGTATCGTGCTCCCTCCACTCTTCGTTTATGTCGATGATCCGATATCGTGCTCGATCAATTATCTTCATATACTTGCTGCCTCGGCGCGTGTCCGATGGAATAAGCATGCCGTCCTCTGGTTGCGTGTTAATCACGAAGTCCTCACCCAGCATTCTGCCCAGTTGTCGGTAATCCGGCGGGCTCATGACATCGTCTTTGCTGATCTGCAATCCAGAGAACCCCGTAGAGTGCAGAGTGCGAAAGTTAATCAGCTGCTTGTCATCGAGGTTGAAGCGGTTCTTGGCCCGCTCCTTTGCCTCTTGGATAGACTTGCGAGAGAACGAAACAAACGCAATGCGCTGTGGGTTCATCCCTGCCTCAAGGTGCTTCTCGATGATCTTCATCAGGCGCTCTGTCTTACCGCAGCCTGGAGGCCCGAAGATCTGTGTGCTGTTATCGATCATTCATTCTCTCCCGTATCCATGCGTTGATCGTGTCCGGTGACCATCGAAGCGTGGACCTCGAACCTTGGCCCAAGCGCAGCGGCGCCGGCATCTTCTCGTCCTTGACCCATTTGTACACCGCAGCAGGTGTGACCTGCAGGTAGGCTGAAATGTCTTTTACAGACAGCATGCGATTAGAAGGGAATATCATTGTTAATCTCCTCTACTGGAAGTTCGATCTCTTCCTCTTTCATTTCCGGAACCCACCACACACGAACACTGCTCCAGCTACCGTCTGATATCTTGTAACGCTGAACCCCGTTGAACTGCTGAGGTCCGTTCAAGCGCTTGATCTCTTCTTGCAACTTGGCTCTGTTTTCTGCCCAAGGGTGGTTGCGATTCTTCAAGAAGTTGATCAAGCCATCGACCTTAAACTTGACCAAGCCACCATCATGGTAAGGCTTGCCCGTGTGCAGTTCCTCCGGATCATACGCTTGCGCACTACCGTTGCAGTATAGCTGCAACAGATCCTCAAAGCGGCCCGTCAGCGTCAGTTCTCGATCGACCTCGATGTATGTCGCTTGCTTCAACATCCCATTTAATAGGATCGTCCAGTCCTGCTCCTTCATCCTCGAGGGCATGAAGTTTATCTGCGTAAGACAGGCCTTCTGCCACATCGATTGATTGTGCAGCTCGTCCACTGTGAGCTCCACGCGCTTACCGTTGACGTCCATGAAGTAGTACGGCGGCTGAGACAGGATGACGGTCAGTCCCCCCACCTGTGCCTTGCTTTCGCTGTCCCCGCCCACACCATACTTCTTGGTGCGGCAGACCTCCTTGTCGCAGTGCGAACAGAAGGGTTCGATGTTGCAGGTATAGAAGTAGTCTTTCTTCTTCAGCTGCCTTACAATGCCGAGCACCTCCTGAGCATCGAGCATAGGCACCATGAAGACACGGTTGTACTCCTCAACCATCTTCTCCCATGTGTCACTGTACTTCAGCTTCGCATACACTCCCATTTGCAGTAGCGTGTTGTTTCGCATGTCGCCCACCGTCCCGGTTGCCACCAAGAGACGCAGACAAGGCGGCCCGTCGGTGAAATGTTCCTGTGATCCTACCAAGTCTAAAGAGTCGATAGTGCTCATGGCTGCTCGGTTCTTCTCCACACTGTCCAAGAACTCTTCGAGTTCCATGGCTTCGGCCTTCTTGTTAAAGGCGTAGCGTGTGGTTTGCTCCGCGTTGAAGTACGGCATGTTGATGAAGTTCCCGAGGTCCCCTCGCTCCACCAAGATCTCGTCCTGTTTTGGGAACACCTCGCAGCCCGAGAACCCCAGAGCAATCGACATCTCTGTTAGGTGCTCACGGATTAAAGACGCCGGCTGCCAGTCCTGCAAGAACAGGTACAGGTGGGCGCCGCCCGACTTGGTCCGACAGTGAAACAATGGTAGCTTCAAGTCTATGATCTTCCGCTGTAGCCCAGCGTGATCAAGATCATATACGTCAATGTCCAAGGCGCCGAATCGGCACTGGTTTGCAGGTGTGGTGGTGATCGGAATAGCCCCAATACCCTGCCTTCCGTCGATGTGCGCTTGGGCCTGTGCTTCGGTCAACTGCCCCCGGCGCACAAAGCTTTTCGCTTCAGCCTTACCCTTGCGCCCGATACGACCGACCGTCGTCTCTCCGTATGCCGCATCCGAGCCTTCGAATGCAGCGAGTAGTCTCTTCGCCAATGACATGCCTGTTCCTCTTTGATGTTTGTTGGGGGCGGAACAGTTACCGCTCCGCCCCGAAAGTCAGCTAAACTCCGCCATCAAAATGGAATGTCAGTGTCATCCATATCTGCCGCAGGTGCCGCTTGGTCTTGCCCATCGTTGGACGACGCCTTCACCTCGCCAGCCACGACGGACTCACGGAAAGCCTTAGCCTCGAGCAGGAGATTGCGATCCTCAACCAGACCAACCTTTTCTACAGCCCAGTTGGACCACGAACCTTGGTCATTGCTTTCCTCAACAGAGGTCAGCTTCCACGTCGTAGCGAACACAGGAGGTGTGATCATCTGGCCCGTCTTCGGGTGCTTGACCTTGCTCATTGCAATCTGTGTCTTCCAACGACGCGACACCTTCAGCTGCGTAGACTTCATGTCGATCACAACAGGTTGTGTCATGCCGTCTTCACCGACAACCAGACAGAAGTGCTGATCCGACTTCACCAGTTCGTTACCTGTGGGAAGAATCTCCTTGGACCCCGCCCTCGTGGTGCGCTGAAGAACAGGATCGTTGGCTGGGATCTCGCCACGGAAACCACCGCCTTGATCACGAGGTACGAACTCCAGATACTTGGTGGTCTGGAAACAAGGTACGACAACAATGCCGCCCTCTCCTTCCCAAAACTCTCCCGTCACGTTGTTAAACGCATCTCCGGCGCCAGCGCCTTTAATGAAGTCAGACTTGTTCTTGTTCAGCTGAGGCGACAAGGGCTGAAGCAGCCGGACAAACGGGATCTGCATCTCGCTACTGTCAAAGGATGCACCCTCACCAGCACTGTTAAAGATGTCGTCCATCACATCGGTGGAGATCGAAGTCTCTTTTGCTTTTGTTACTGCGGTCATGTTACTTTCTCCGTATTTCTGCTGCGTTTGCAACGAATGCCCCGAACATATCGAGGTCGAT
>TARA_R110002153_G_scaffold4024_3_pt1 | contig 12510 bp, 16 predicted proteins | sample TARA_R110002153 | Tara Oceans TARA_R110002153 (sample SAMEA4398193) | marine metagenome | biome: Polar Biome; feature: [SRF] surface water layer (ENVO:00010504); material: water (ENVO:00002006), including particulate matter (ENVO:01000060) such as... | depth 5 m
TCGCGGCAGGCTGGCTTCTCTACTTGCTATCACAACAGCTGGGGTGAAGATGGACAGTACCGGCAGGGACAGCATCGCATATAGTTTGTATCAGTACGGTCAAAAGGTTTCCACTAAAGAATTAGATGACAGCAGTTACTTCATGGCGTGGTGGGAGGATGAGGGGGACCACCGGGAACCCGAAACCTGGCGAAAGTCAAACCCCGGATATGATGACCTATCGGATCCCGCAGATTTCGTGTCAGCAGTCAAACGTACACCCGAAGCAGAGTTTCGCACAAAGCGTTGCAACCAATGGGTTAGTTCCGCTACAGCCTGGCTACCTTCAGGCGCGTGGGATGAGTGCGCGGGGGAGTTCGAAATTAGCCAAGATGATGAAATCATCCTTGGCTTTGACGGTTCTTTTTCTGGCGATGCTTCTGTGATCGTTGGGGCTACTATTCCGAAAGATGAGGATGAGAAGATTCGGATTTTTCTTGTGAAGGCTTGGGAGAAGGATTTGACGGAGGATGATGACAACTGGCGCGTAGATGTCGCTGATGTCGAGAACACGATTATCCAATTTTGCGCTAATCACTCGAATGTCCGAGAGATCGCTTGTGACCCTTTTCGGTGGCAACGTTCGATGCAGGTACTCGAGGATCGTGGTTTGCCGGTGGTTGAATGGCCTTCAACTTCTGCCCGGCGTATGGTCCCGGCTTGCGCTACCTTTTATGATGGTGTTGTTGAGAAGCGGTTTGTGCATGACGGCAACCCGGTCCTGGCTAGACATTTAGAGAACGCTGTGACTAAGATAGATAATCTTGGTCCCCGTATCGTAAAGGAGAAGCGGAACAGTCCGAGAAAAATAGATGCGGCGGTGGCGGCAGTTCTGGCAGTAGATAGGGCAACCGCAGGTAGAATGGAAACTGTCGTTCCACAATTCTTTAGTTAGGTGAATATGTCCACGACATTGCAGTTGCTTGGTGCTGGCGCGATTACCGCTGGCGTGATTTTGATTTCTGTCCCGATTGGGATTGTCGTTGCGGGAGGGTTTCTCCTGCTTATTGGTTTGAGCGTAGGGCGTTAGGTAAATGGTATTCAATCGGTTGTTTGAGCAAAGGGCTGTCAGCTACCAGAGTTTGTTTGCTTCGGGTGACGATATTGCTTTGGGAACCCTGTCCGGGGTTACTCTGAATAACGAAACCGTGTTTCAGGTCAATGCGGTATTTGCTGCGGTGTCGCTTATTTCGGACACGATTTCAACTTTGCCTGTTGATGCGTATTATCGTGAAGGTGAAACTCGTGTACCGTTACGCCCGAAACCTTCTTGGGTAGACAAGCCGGACATTGACAGCACTCGTGAGGCTTTTTATTCTGCCGTAATTACTTCGATGCTTTTAGATGGCAACGCTTTTGTGCGGGTGTTCTCTAACGCGCGGGGTGAGGTCGTGAACCTTATCGTTCTGAACCCGATGTCAGTGCAGATCCAGCGTAATGGTTTAGGGCGGTTACAGTTTGTTATCGAGGGGGAAGATAAGGTTCTTTCTGCCGATGAGGTAGTTCATATCCCTGACGTGGTTCGCCCTGGGGATGTGCGCGGGGTTTCTCGTGTCAAAGCTCTAAAAGAAAACTTTGGTCTGGCGCTTGCGCTTGAAAAGTTTGCAGCCACCTTTTTCGGGCAAGGCACCAACCTTGGCGGGGTCATTGAGTTCCCCGGCAACCTTACCGCTGAGCAAGCTTCAGATCTCGCTCAAGGATTTGATAACCGCCATAAGGGTTGGAGGCGCGGTCACAAAACTGGTGTGCTTAGCGGTGGCGCTACTTTTAGGGCTACACAGATTGACCCTCAACAGTCGCAGGCGCTCGATGCCCGTCATATGGCTGTGGAGGATGTTGCCCGCGCTTTCAATGTTCCCCCGCACCTGTTAGCTTTGCCCGGCACTAACTCCTATGCTTCGGTTGAGCAGACTAACCTTGCTTGGGTCACTCACGGGTTGCGCCCCATTATTCAAAAAATCGAGGGTGCTATTTCGCCCCTACTGTCTCGGTTCCCTAGCGGTGATGGTGCGTATATAAAGTTCAACCTTGATGGGTTGCTTCGTGCCGATATTCAGTCGAGGATGAGCGCGTACAGTACGGGGCTTCAGTCCGGCTTTTTGACTATCAACGATGTGCGGAGGCTCGAGGAGCTTACCCCGATGACTGAGCCTTCTGCGGATATTGTTCGGGTGCCCCTTGCGAACGTGAACCTTGATGAGTCTGGTTTGAAGGCGCAGAGGGAAAGAGTGATGATGGTTCAGGCGCTTGTCCTGTCCGGTTTCGATCCCGCTAGTGCGTTGGAGGCTCTAGACTTGCCTGCTATGCCGCACACCGGTTTGCCTTCTGCTCAGTTGCAACCGATTAGCCAGATTGACCCCGAGGACCCTGAGTCAGTTTATGAGGTGCAGTGATGCCAATTATTACCAGTAACTTTTCTTTGGCGCAGGATACTCCTGTGAAGATTGCTAGTGCTGACAATATGACTCAGGAGGTTCATGTTCACAATCATGAGCATGCTACTGGGAGGGAATTGTATGTTGGGGAAGATAACACGGTGTCTGAAACCAACGGTCATCATATTCTGGCGCAGTCAGATATTGTTTTCACTTTGTCACCTGGGGATTCTCTATGGGGGATGACCCCTGACGGAAGTGGTTGTGATGTGACGGTGTTACAGATTCAGAAGAATGACTAATGCCGTATTTCATTACTGACGAACACCCGGACTGTGAGAACTGGGCTGTTGTAAGAGAGAACGGGGAACTCCTAGGTTGCCACCCTAACGAGGTGAGCGCGATTGACCAGATGGTTGCCGCATCGCTTGGGGAGGACATTATTCCTGGGGGTACCTATAAGGGCGAAACTTTTTTGCCGTTCGATCCTACCCGCGAAGATTCTGAAGATGTTGAAGTGCGTGAGGTGAACTTGAAGCCACCTGCCTATATGCGGGCTGCTGCCCGGCGCGGGCTAAAGTTTTATGAGGAGGGTTACGCGGGTGACGGTCTAAAGGATGCGACTGTCAGAGAAGCTCGTGCGATGGCTCAGGGCAACGTGACCGCTGAGAAGTGGGTGCGCTTGCGAGCTTGGATTGCCCGGCACCTAGTAGATCTTGATGCCCCGGCTGCTGACCCCGATAACGATAGTTATCCTTCTGCTGGCGTTGTAGCTCATTTGTTGTGGGGTTCGGGACCGTCTAAGAGTGCGGCGCAACGGGTTCTCGATTATGCTGATGGGGTAGTTGGTAGACTGGAAGAAGAAAATGATGGCAGAGCGAGAGGCGATGCATTGAGCAAGATGGAAACACGGGTCAATTCTGTTGATTTTGAAATCCGTGAAACTCAAGATGGAATGTTTTTTGAGGGTTACGCTGCGGTGTTCGATAGCCCTTCTGAGCCTTTGCCGTTTACGGAGCGCATCGCGCCGGGCGCTTTTATTCGCTCGCTGAAGTCCCGCAACGATGTAAAGATTTTGTGGAACCACGATACTGGCTCTGTGCTTGGTTCTACTAGGGCTGGGACTCTGAAGCTAACTGAGGATGCTCGAGGTTTGCGGGTTGAGGCTTCTCTGCCTAATACGACTGTTGGGCGTGATGCTGCGGAGCTTCTGAAGCGCGGTGACATTGACTCGATGTCATTTGGTTTCTCTGTCCCTCGTGGCGGTGACGATTGGAACGCTGACGGGTCAGAGCGCACTCTGCGTGAGATCCGGTTGCACGAGGTTAGCATTGTTGCCTTCCCCGCATATACGGCTACGGCTGGCACTACTACCGTTCGGGGTTTAGATAAGGTTGCTGAACGCGCTTCTGTTGATGCCGACTCTCTCGCTGATGCTATTCTGAAGATTGAGCAGGGTGAAGATATTACGGCTGATGACCGCAATCTTTTGTCTCAGGTTCTTGACGAGTTAGGTCCAGACGAAATTATTGAAGCCGATAATTCCGGCTTTGATATGCTGGCGCTCAAGAAGAAGAAACTAGCATTGTTGATGGGACTCTAATGGCTACAGTAAAGCAGATTGAAGAAACTATTTTGAAGGTTGCGGGTGACCCCACCTCTGGTAGCCTGAAATCACTAGCACCAATAATCGCACGGGCTATTGCTGAACTCGATGCTCCTCTTGTCGAGAAGGTCAAAGAGAAGCGCGTGATTGACTCATCGGAGATTCGCTAGACAAATAAAAATGACCCCCGGCGATTCAGCCGGGGGTCATTTCTGTTGGGTTATCTTTTGCGCCAGATCCCGTAGACCCCTCGAGTTCCACCGCGCCTAGGGTCGTGGTTGTCGTGGACTGTCCCGTCTATAACCGTTGCCAGGTGCTTCGAGAGGCTGACGATGTAGGTGCCGCTAGGGAGTTCGTCTGCCCTCATGTGGTGCTGGATACCTGTGCCCTTGCCCATCGTGGCGATCCACTCGAAGCCTAGTCCCTGTAGATAGGTCTTGACTATCTTGGTGGGGATATTGTTCCTGGCTGACCGTTCGTGTCCGTAGCTAGCCATTACCCGCGCTAGTTCTTTGTACACTTGCTTGTAGTCGCGCCCGGTGGCTATCGCTACTGACCTGACCACGCAGTCGTTAGCATTGCCCTTGTAACCGGCTTCTGCTCTGCCGCCATCGTTGTAGTTATACTTCATCGCTCTCTCCCTTAGTTCTTGAGTTCTGCAAGCTCTGACCGAAGCTGGTCAATAAAGAAACTCGTTACGGTCCCTACTTGAGTCCCGGAGTTCTTAGCTTGAAATTTGTAGTACCGCTTGATCTGTCGCTCTAGGTGTTGGATTTGTTCGGTGGTGTTCATTTTGGTTTCCCTTTCGTTGTTATCTCTAGGATACCATGTATCCTAAAGATTCGCCAATCCAAGACACCCACTCATATACAATGGAAAAGTCGGAATCGTGAGTTTGCTCTGCCGACCAAAGAGATTGAGCGTCATCGCCATCTGACCTAACAAAAACACATAAGGAGACAAAATGTCTGAGTTCGTAAAGGCTCAGCAGGAAGTCCGTGCCAACCTCACTGAGCAGATTAGAGATGTAATCGAGTCTGCTGAATCAGAGGTTCGTGGTTTGGATGCTGCTGAACTAGAAAAAATTGACCGCATCGAGAGCGACATTCGCCGTGCTGATGAGGCTATCGGAGTTGCAACCCGCAACGAAGAACGCAAGTCTGATGCTGCTGAAGCATCTCGCGGATTTGTTCCCGCCGAAGCACGTGAAGAACGCACCGCTGGTGACATCCTTCGCGGCATCGCTCAGGGTGAAATGCGTGGACACGAGTTCGAGCAACGCGCTACTCTTGTACCTTCCGCCAACACCGTACCCAAGTCATTCTATGACCAGGTGTTCGATGTTGCCCGTCTTGTTGGACCGATGTTGGAAGTTTCCGATGTCATCAACACTAGCTCTGGTGAAGATCTTACGATCCCAACTCTGACGGCTTACAGCGCTGCTACCCTCAAGGGTGCCGGTTCTGCGCTTGACGAGTCTGAGCCTACCTATGCAAGCATCACCCTTGGTGCTTACAAGTATGGTCTGCTCATTCCTGTTGCTGCAGAACTCGTTGCGGATGCTGGCTTCAACATTGAAGCGCACCTTGCCGAGCAAGCTGGTAACGGAATTGGAACCGCAGTGAACGCTGCCCTCACCACCGGTGACGGATCCTCGAAGCCTAACGGCATCGTGACCGCTTCATCTGAGGGTGTTGTTGGTGGAACTGGTGTGGCTGGTGCATTTACCGCTGACGAGCTTATTGACCTGGCTTACGCTGGTGTTGATGGACTCGTTCGCCGTCTGCCCGGAACCGCTTACCAGGCTGCTGGTGCCGCTATCGGCGCAATGCGGAAACTCAAGGACACCGCCGGGAACTACTTGTTCCAGGTTGGCGTTGGACAGCCTGACCAGTTCGCTGGTTTCGATGTCATTGAGAACCCGAACCTTGCCGCAGTTGCGCTGGACGCCAAGTCGGTGCTGTTTGGTCACATGCCTTCTTACAAGGTGCGTATGGCTGGCGGGCTTCAGGTTGCATCTTCTTCGGATTATGCTTTCAACACGGACACCGTAACCTACCGGTTCACGATGCGCGTTGATGGTAACCTGACCCACGCTTCGCACGTTCGCCACTTCGTTGGTGGAGCAAGCTAAGTAGTTTGCAAAGAAAGAACCCCCTAGCCGATTGGTTAGGGGGTTCTTTGCTTTCCGGTTAGAAACTAGGCGTTGATAACCAAATTTTTCGTGAACTCGATTGAAATAACGTTTTCAAGTCGGACCCGATTTTCGATGTGGTTAGAGAAGCTTTCCATGCTGTCGAAGCATCCGCCACGGGTAACAACTTGATCGTCATCCCACTGGGTAATCTGGACTTGGATTTTGGTGTTTGTCATTTTGGTTTCCCTTTCGTTGGTACTTTTAGTATAGCACCTATCCTAATAAATATCCAACCCATTCCCGCAAAGCCGTTCCCCGTCATACCAGTACAATGAGTGTGGAGGTTTTTATGGCTATTACAGACGGATATGCTTCACTTGCTGAAGTCAAAGCTGCCGCAAGGATTTCGGACAGCGTGGATGATGCAATGTTAGAAATTGCGATTGAGGCTGCCTCGAGAGAAATTGACGGTTACGCCGAACGGGTGTTCACCTCGAACGCTGGAACCCGGCTATACATTCCGATGGACTCCTACCTAACCCAGATAGATGATCTCGTCAGCATCACTTCTCTCGAAACATCCTCTGACGGTGACGGGTTCGACACAACCTGGAGCGCGACAGACTACCAACTCGAGCCACTCAATAGTGTCTCAGGAGGGCTCACAACGCCCGCTACGCGCATCAGGGCTGTAGGTGACTACTTATTCCCGCAATGGGATTTACGGGACACAAACGCCCAGGAGGCAACGGTGAGAGTGGTCGGGACTTTCGGCTGGTCTGCGATTCCTGCCGCAATCAAACAAGCAACAATTCTTCTCTCAATGCGCCAGTTCAAAAGATATGATGCACCCTTAGGGATCGCCGGATTTGGTGACCTTGGCGGGATGCGGGTATCAAGGCTAGACCCTGATGTTGAGGCGCTCGTGTCCCCCTTCAAGAAGGTGAGGATGGCTTGAGCATCCAGGAGATCCGTACCGGGCTTGCTAACAACCTTGCTACGATTTCGGGACTTCGGGTTTCTATTGACATCCCGGATAACCCAACACCGCCACAAGCAGTCATCGCTATCGAAACCGTTGGGTTTGATAACGCTTTCGGTCAAGGGCTCACACAGTATAGTTTCACGGTTAGCCTTATCGCCTCCCGCGTGTCGGAGCGTAACGCACAACGCAAGCTCGATGATTACACCTCGAACGGTGCCCAGTCCGTCAAGCTCGCTATCGAGTCGGACAAGACTCTAGGGGGCAAAGCATACGATGTACGCGTGACTGAAATGACTAACATCGGAACAGTTATACTGGGTGAAGTAATTTATTTGGCAGCAGACTTCGCTGTCATAGTTTATGCAGACTAAGGAGAAACACCGTGGCAAAGTTCGCTGCAACTGACTACAACATCACCATTGGCGGAACAGACTTCAGTACCAGCCTCGCTGCTTGCACCCTTGACATTTCTGTCGAGGATCTCGAGACCACACCTTTCGGCAGTGGTTCGCGTACTCGCATCGGTGGGCTTCAGGATGGTTCCGTTCAGTTCGACTTCCACCAGGATTTCGCTGCTAGCTCGATAGATGACACCTTGTTCCCGCTTCTGGGCACTTCCGTTGCTATCGTCATCAAGCCAACCTCTGACGCTACTGGGGCTACAAACCCCACGTACAGCTTCAACGCACTGTGTACGGAATACCAGCCATTTGCTTCAAGCGTTGGTGACCTTGCAACACTTTCAGTGACCTGGCCTGTTTCAGGAGCAATTACACGCGCAACCAGCTAGTATGTAGGTATGAATTTCAACCTAGATATAAAGTACCTGGATGGCACAACTAAAACAGTAACCGGTATGGCTGCTGACTTTGTTGCTTTCGAAACTAAGTTTGATTTGAGCATGGCGCGACTCGAGAACGAGATCCGCCTAACTCACCTGTTCTTCCTCGGCTGGCATGTCGAGCATAGGACCGGGGAAACAAAACTAACTTTCGAGAAGTGGCTAGAGTCTGTAGAGATCGTTCAGCCTTCTGAAACAAAAAAATAGTTGGGCTAGGTGACCAGTCAATGCACTGGGTCATCGCCACAGTTGCTTGTGAAACTGGTATTAGCCCGAACGAGTTACTTTCGTTAGAGCCACGGATGTTGTGGACCTTGCAGAGGTACCTTGAGGGGCGGGCGAAGGCACAACGCAAGCGCAGGTAGAATAGTAAGTGATTGGAGCCTAGCCTTGTTCAAGACAGATAAAGTCAATTATGACGATTTGAAGTTTGCTATTGCTCGGACTAAGACACTTGACCCTAAGCTGAAGAAAAAGATGCAACGGGATCTTCGGACTAAGTTGCGCCCTATGGCTGACAAGATTGCGGGCAAGGTTCCGAACACCGGACCGCTATCTCGCATGACTCCTCGCTGGGGTTCTGCTCAGGCTAAGGTTACGACTGCTACCGCTTCGAGGGCGGGGCGGGCTATCGTAATGATTTCTGTTTCCGGTCCGGGCTTTGCGCGCATCCTGTCTATTACTGAACGCGCAGGTTCGAGAACTAACGGTTACACCGCATCTGGCAAGGCGATGATCAACGGTCCAACGGGTAAGGGCTTGCAGGATAGGTACCCGCTTGTTGGGCGCGGTGGTCGGTTTATTTGGAAAGCATTTTTGGAATACCAGCCGTTGCTTAGAGCCACGTCAATAGGTATAGTCAATGACTTCATTGATGAAGCTAACTCTATGTCTTGGGGTAAATAATGGCTAAGCCGATTCGGATACCGATCACCTTCACCTCAGACCCGAAGGCGATCAAGAAAACACAGAGGCAGTTAGCTGACTTCGGCAAGCAGGCGGGGAAGATCGCTGCCGGTGTAGGTGTTGCGGTTGCCGGGCTTGCTGCTGTATCCGTAAAGGCTTTTGCCGATTTCGATGCGGCAATGGTAAAGTCCACCGCCATCATGGGCAACGTGTCCGATGTTATGAAGGGGGAGATGTCTGATGCTGCCCGTGAGGTGGCTAAGCAAACAACTTTCTCGGCTGCCCAGGCTGCTGAGTCCTTTTTCTTCCTAGCTTCCGCCGGTCTAGATGCGGAGCAGTCTATTGCTGCTATGCCGAAGGTGGCGAACTTTGCTCAAGCCGGTATGTTCGACATGGCTTTGGCTACTGACCTTCTAACAGATGCTCAGTCTGCGCTTGGTTTATCTGTTGATGACACGCAACAGAACATGGCAAATATGGCTAGGGTGTCTGACACTCTAGTCCGGGCTAACGTTCTTGCGAACGCTTCGGTTCAACAGTTCTCTGAGGCGCTTACTAATAAGGCTGGTGCGGCGCTCAAAACTTTGGGTAAGGATGTCGAGGAGGGCGTTGCGGTTCTTGCTGCCTTTGCTGACCAGGGCATCAAGGGCGAATATGCGGGCACCCAGTTAGGGATTGTTCTTCGGGATCTGACAACTAAGTCAATCAAGAACACGTCTGCTTTCCGCCGGATGGGTGTCGAGGTATTTGACTCCACCGGTGACATGAATAACATGGCTGACATTATCGGTGACCTCGAGGGGGCACTTGATGGTATGTCTGACCAAACCCAAAAAGCAACTTTGCTTCAGATGGGGTTCTCCGATAAGTCACTAGCTTCTTTGCAGGCGCTTCTCGGAACTTCGGATGCTATACGTGAGTATGAAGCTGAGTTGCGCAACGCTGGCGGAACTACGGATGAGGTTGCCCAGAACCAGCTAACAAGTTTTACGGCGCAACTAGATTTGATGAAGTCTAAGTTTGTTGATATTGGGATTGAGATTGGTTCTAAGCTTGCACCCGCCTTGGCGGGCTTTGTCGGTTCTATGGATCCAATTATTGCGCAGATGACTCCGGCGCTTGTTGGTTTGTTTGAGGCTTTGATTCCCGTATTCGAGGAGGTGCTTGCTCAGCTACCTTCTCTGCTCGAGGCAATTACGCCTATCATCCCGGCGTTCGGGGATATTACTGAAGTCATCCTTACTTTAGCTAACGAGACTATGCCGATTCTTACGGCTGCCCTAGATTCGGTTGTGCCTTTTATTACCGGGCTGACGGGTTTCTTTGCGGAGAACGGGGAGGTTGCGATGGCTGTCATCGTCATCATTGCCGCCTTTGTTGCGGCACTACAAGTCTTGAACATTATTACCGGTATCGCTACGGGGATTCAGCTTGGGTTCGCTGCAGCCATGGGTGTTGCGTTCGGTTGGATTGGTTTAGTTATTGCTATCGTTGCCGCCTTGGTAGCCGGGCTAGTCTACTTCTTTGCCTTTACGGAAACAGGGAAGAAGATGTGGGGGAACTTTGTTTTTTACCTGAAGCAACAGTGGGCTGAGTTTGCTTACGCTCACGCGGTTATCGTAAACAATGTCATCAAGGGTTTTGAATTTTTGGTCAATGCGGCTATTGACGGCTTGAACATGCTATCTAAGCGGGCGAATCAAATCTTGCCGAAGGATCGGCAAATTCGGATGATTGCTAAGGTCAGCTTTGCCCCTATCAAGGTGCCGGAGCTTCTGAGCAAGCCGATTGAATATAAGTTTACGCCGAAGAACTTTACAGGGTACGAAGGTGCCCCTAGCCTTGGCGTGAACGATAGGCGGGCTGCTCGTGGCGCTGACCCTTATGCCGGTAACCCTTCCCCGTTCTCTATGAACGCCTTCAACTTCGGAAACAACTTTAGCCCTATGGCTCCCGCTACAGAGTTCTTTTATCCGCCGATGGCACCCGGTCAAACAACTAATACGATTACGGTGAACCAGGGTATCCTTGCCGGGGTTGGCACAAGTGAGGCTGAGGCTGGCAAGCTGATTCAGCAATATCTGAACGCATACGGCAGGTCGGGCGGTAGATAATGTCTACCGTTGTTGAGCTTGGAGTTCTCGGAGGGTTCACCCTTGACCACCCAGAGGCGGGGATCCTTGACAACATTGAGTTCCCCCTAGGCGGTATTGACTTTGTAGACATCAGCAACAAGATGATTACAATTCGCACGACACGCGGGAAGAACCGCGACCTGGAAGTGTTCGACACGGGGCGCACAACAATCCGTCTGAATAATGACGAAAGAGATTTTGACCCTAACTATTCCCTGTCCCCGTATTCGGGCAATATTGTTCCCCGCAGACCGGTCAGAATTACCACTGATGGCGAACGGGTTTTCACCGGTACCGTTGATGACTGGAACTTTGACTACCAGCCCGGCGGGGCTTCTCTAGCGGAGATCGTTGCCTCAGATGATTTTACAATAATCACTAACCAGCTTCTTGAGTCTGGGACCGCAACCCCGCAACTAACCGGTGCGCGTGTCTCAGCGGTACTCGATATGCCTACGGTTGCCTGGCCTGCCGATAAGAGAAACATTGACGTTGGGCGCTCTGTCTTAGGGGCGGATACTTTTGACGGCAACGCGCTTAGCTATCTACAACAAATAGAAACCTCTGAACAGGGACAACTGTTTATGTCTAAAACTGGCGTGTTTACTTTTCGTGACCGGTTCGATGCAACACCCACTTCTAGCTCCCTAGTGACTTTTGCCGATGACGGTACTGGTGTCCCTTACACCCGCGTGAACGTGAACTACGGTACCGAACTCCTTTTCAATCAGGTTGTGTTTACTTCTGCTGTCGGATCCGCGACTGCCTCAAACGAGTTTTCTCAAACACAGTACGGGATTCGGACTACAGAAGTATCAACGTTGGTGAACAGCCAGGACCAGCTAGATCTGTTAGCTGACTACTTTGTTCAACGATTTGCTGCCCCTGAGTACCGGTTTAGCGGAATCAACATGAACCTTGACACGATGACAGGACCACACCTTGATTCGGTTTTAGCGCTCGAGCTAGGTGATGTAGTGTTGATAAAGTTCACGCCGAATAATATCGGTAGCGCTATTGAACAGTATGGTCAAATCATTGCTTTGGATCATGATGTTGATGGTGTTCGTCACGATATGCGTATTGGTTTGAGTGGTCTTGATTGGAACTTCCTCGTTTTGGATGATGCCGTGTTCGGTACAATGAATGTGAATCACTTAGCTTTCTAAAGGAGAATAATGGCTGGCGCTGGTTTCAAAACTTTTGCTGCGGGTGAAGTGCTTGCGGCTGCGGATGTAAACACTTACCTGATGCAACAATCTGTAATGGTGTTCGCGGATACGACTGCCAGGGATGCGGCTATCACGTCACCCTCTGAGGGGATGTTTGCTTACCTTACTGGGACTAACCTGCTGACCTTCTATAACGGTTCGGCTTGGGAGGAGTTTACTTCTGGCGGTGGCGGTGTTACGGTTTCGGCTACAGCTCCTGCTAGTCCCGATGATGGGGCTTTGTGGTGGGACTCTGATGACGGCGAACTCTATTT
>TARA_R110002153_G_scaffold21523_3_pt1 | contig 12482 bp, 8 predicted proteins | sample TARA_R110002153 | Tara Oceans TARA_R110002153 (sample SAMEA4398193) | marine metagenome | biome: Polar Biome; feature: [SRF] surface water layer (ENVO:00010504); material: water (ENVO:00002006), including particulate matter (ENVO:01000060) such as... | depth 5 m
GAAAAATACGAAGACAAGTTCTACAGATTAAAGAGAGACACTGCACCATTATGTTATATGTTGCCTACACGTCACTCAAATCGATACCCTTTATTGTGGTTCGATGATGAAAAAGGTGTTAATAGACCTTTACGATACGCTAAAAACCAACGCTCTCCTTTTGAGGATGAACAAGACGGAAATGCTATTTTAGAACCCGTCACTTTTGATGATGGTGTTTTATATGTATCAAAACAAAACCAAATATTACAACAATTTTTATATTATCACCCACAAAGAGACAAAGTCTTTGAAGAAATAAATTCTGCTAAAGATGCTGCTGAAGAATTAGAAGTAGTGGAAATGGAATTAGATGCATTAATTGCTGCTAAAGAATTAGGTATAGATCAAATTATTTCTGTAGCAAGAGTATTGCTTGGTAAAAATGTTGATAAAATGACAACTACTGAATTAAGAAGAGACATACTTCTTTATGCAAGACAATATCCTTTAGAATTTATAGACACATTAAATGATCCTATGTTGGCTTTACAAGATGATGTATATCGATTTTTTGATAATGGATTTTTAACATTTAGAAATGGTAACAAAGAAGTGTATTTCAATTTGCCTAAAAACAAAAAGAAACTCTTAACTGTTCCATTTGGAGAAGATGCGTTTTTTATTGTAGCGTCTCATTTTCAAAGTGATGAAGGTATAGAAATTTATAAGTTGTTAAAAAATAAGCTTAAAAAAGAAAAAGAATAATTAATATCTTTGCAGAGAGAATTTTCTCATTAACCCATTAATATTTTTACTTATGGAAAAGTTTATTAAATTATTTAAGTCTGGTACTGGACAAAACAAAGGTGACATTTTAATTCCAGTTGCTGGAATTATGGAAATCAAGCAAGAAAGTGATACTGTAATCAATATCTTTTATGCTGGAAATTCAACTGCACAAGCAGGTTATGCTATTGGAAGTGATGGTTCAGCTACAGTTTCAGCACAAACAAATGTTGTTCAAGCAATCAAAATTACTCACGATGCTATTGTATCTAATTCTTCTTCAATGAAGAATTGGTTAAATGATGCTGTTGAGAAATCTTTACAATTGTCATGGCAACAACCAGTTTACACACCTCAAGGATTACCAGCTACGGCTGCGAGTTATTCAGTTGCTGTAACTATTACTGCTGTTGAATTAGGAGTAAAAGCTGCTGCTGATGTAGCATAGTGATTAAAATTACTAACTAACTAAGAAGAGGTTACAAATAAAGTAGCCTCTTTTTTTTTTATTATCTTTGTAAAAAGATATTATTATGCCAATCAATGAAGTTAGAGATACAGTATTAGCAATTGCTAACAAAAATAACTATGGCTATATCTCACCACAAGATTTTAATCTTTATTGTGAACAAGCACAATTAGATATATTTGAAAATTATTTTTATCAATATAACAGTTGGATTTTAAAAGAAAATGCAAGACAGTCTGGTATTGGTTATGCAAATATTGTAAAAGGATTAGAGGAAGTTATAGATAGTTTTTCAGCTGAAGTATTTTTAGATCAATCAGTTGCAAATTTAAATAACGCAAATTTATATAGTTTACCTAATGATTATTATTTAGTTAATAAAATATTTTATTATCCCACAGCAACTTTTGCTGGCACTACTACTGCGCAACAAGGTTATAAGTTAATAGATAGCACAGGTGGTTTTGTAGCTTCCCCAGCTAATCCAACATTTTTACAGAACCCACCTATAGGCAGTATAATAGTTAATACGTCTTCTGCACCAATTTCACAAGCTTATGTTACAGCCGTAGATAGTGCCACTACAATAAGTACATCCGCAGACATAATGGCGAATGGACAAAATTATATAGTGTACAGTGGTGTTAATATAACTGAAGTAGAAAGAGTAAATCAAAATAAAATATTTGAGTTAATTAGTTCAAATTTAACTACACCAACAACACAATTCCCAGCCTATGTTTTAGGTGGAGCAAGTTCAAATACTAATCCAGGAGCAGGAAGTCTTGGCAATACTATTACAGTATATCCAAGTACAATAAGACAAAAAGGTGCAGTAAAAGTACAATACATAAGATATCCTTTAACACCGAGATGGACTTTTGTAAATTTAGTTGGTGGAGAACCATTGTTTAATGACTCCGCAGCTGATTATCAAGACTTTGAATTACCATTGTCAGATGAACCAGCGTTAATAGCTAAAATATGTCAGTACATTGGAGTTGAAATAAGAGAGGGTGATGTTTACCAATTTGGTGCAGCACAAGAAAAAAATGATAACGCAATACAAGGATAATTATGGCATATATAAGTCAATATACGTACTACCAAAATAACGATACAAATCCAACAGATGCAAATCAAGGTTCGTATCAATACGTTTCTTTAAAAGACATAGTAAATAATTTTATGTTAATGATGCAAGGAAACCATGAATTAGTAAATAATTTAGATAGGTATCAAGTATTGTTTCACGCTAAAAGAGGAATTCAAGAATTGAATTATGATGCGATGAAAGAAGTTAAAATATTACAGTTGACCTTAAATCACACCAACTCTATGGTGTTACCATCTGATTATGTTAATTGGGTTAGAATATCTCAATATAAAAATGGTATATTATTTCCATTAACAGAAAACATTCAAACTAATTTTTCTTCTGCATACTTACAAGACAATAATTCTAATTTACTATTTGATCAAGATGGTAATGTTTTAAGTCCACAAGAATCTCAAGTAGATTTAAGTAGAGGTCAAAGATCTATATATTTAAATCGTAATAGTTTGTTTAATGGACAAGAAGGAACTTGTGTTGATGGTTGTTGGTATTTTGATTTTGCAGTCGGTGCTCGTTTTGGGTTAAATCCTGAAACTGCAAATGCAAACCCTACTTTTAAAATTGATAAACAAAATGGAATTATTCATTTTGATACTGTTACTGGTGCTGATTCTATGGTATTAGAATATGTTTCGGATGGTATGGAAAACGGGAATGATTCTCAAGTTAGCGTAAACAAACTATTTGAAGAATTTATTTACGCATACATACGTTATTCTATTTTAAATGGTCGATATGGAGTCCAAGAATATATAATAAATAGAGCACGAAAAGATAAATCATCTTTATTACGTAACGCTAAATTAAGATTAAGTAATATTCACCCTGGTAGACTCTTAATGAATTTAAGAAATCAGAATAAATGGATAAAATAATATGGCACAAACTAAATTAGATTACGTTTCTTTTGTAAAAGGAAGAATGAATAAGTCTATTGATGAACGCCTTTTACCACCGGGTGAGTACATTAATGCTATGAATGTTCGTTTAGGTTCTACTGAAACAACTGAAATTGGTGCGGTAGAAAATTCACGAGGTAATTCTCAATTAACTACTTTATCTTTTAATGGTGTAAATTTATCTACAACAGCTACATGTATAGGGGCTTTAGAAGATGGTTCTGAAGAAACTTTATATTGGTTTGTACACGATCCAGAGTATGGAGTTAGTAATATAAAACTTGATTTAATTGTCTCTTTTAATACTAACAATTCTGTTTTAAGATATCACGTTATTACTCAATCGGTTTTAAATTTCGATCCAAAATTTTTAATAACTGGTGTTAATAAAATAGAGAATTTATTATTCTTTACAGATGATAAAAACCCACCAAGAAGAATTAACGTGAATGATTTTTATTCATTCCCAAGTGGTGGTGTTGATGGTATTCAAGAAGAAGATCTTTCGGTTGTTTTAAAACCACCAGGATTTGAGGACCTTGTAACAGGAGGAGACACCCCTTTAACAGCGCCTACATTTACTTTAATAACTGCTGCAGGTGGTGAAAACTACTTAAAAGACAGATTTATAAGTTTTGCTTATAGATATAGATATGGTAATGGTGAATATAGTGCAACTTCATTATTTTCTAATCCTGCATTTCAGCCAGGTAACTTTAGGTTTGACACTCGTAATTATGATAATGCGGGTATGGAAAACAATTTTAATGGAGCACGAATTAATTTTAGCACAGGTAGTAGCCGAGTGCAAGAAGTAGATTTATTATATAAAGATTCAAACACAAATAGTATTTATGTAATTGAAAGATTTAAAAAATCTGATTATGGGTGGGGTAACAATCAGCAACAAGAATATGTTTTTACAAACAGCAAAATATATACTGTTTTAGGTTCTGATGAATTATTACGTTTATACGACAATGTACCCTTAATTGCCCAAGCACAAACTATTATGGGTAACCGACTAATGTATGGAAACTATACAGATGGTTTTAATATTACAAATGAAAATGGGCAAGATATAGCTGTTGATTACAATACATCTTTAATTTCAGAACAAATTAATTTAATAAATTTACCTCCCGGTACTTTTTCTAATGGAGTATCTTACACGATTAATCCTTCAGTAACTACTACCGTACCTAATTCTACGGCAACTTTTAATTTAACTAATGTAGCTGATAAATTAGTACGTGGTGCACAGTTAACTATTCAATTACGATTTGAACACTCATTAATAAACGGAACAACAACAACTTGTTATACTGAAAATTCATCTTTTCAATCTCCAGATATAAGTATAGATACAACAATTACTTTAACAAGTGATTATTCAAGTATATATGATTTAGTAACCAGTGCAGATTTTGAAAATCAAATAGGAACTATTGAGGGTACAAACTTTCAACCTATAGCTACAGCAGCAAGTGGATTTTCATTAACTGATGCTTTTAACTCTGCAATTAATCCTCCTCAAAACCAATGTACATTTACATCAGTTTTAAGTAGTGTGACTGATAGTACTAATCAACAAGGTTTAAAAATTTCTGCTACATCTGGTTCAGATTCATTTTCTATACAATTATTAGCAATGCAATTTCGTAGTACTGATAATGCTCAAACAACAGACATGTATGAGTACTATCAATTACTTAGAGCTACTGCTATTTTTACCGAAATTAGTGACAAATCTACATTGCACAGTAATAGAGATTTTGAAACTGGTATAGTATATTTAGATGAATACGCACGAGCTTCAACAGTTTTAGTTTCAGAATATAATACTGTATTTATTCCACCAGAAAATAGTGTATTTAAAAATAGAATACAAAGTACAATTCAAAATTATGCACCTTCTTGGGCAAAAAAATATAAATTTGTAGTAAAACCAAGTAAAACAGCTTATGAAACTATTTATACAAATTTCTTTTATAATAATCCGTTTGACAATGTAACACATTTTAAATTAGATGGTGACAATCAATCTAAGGTAAAAATAGGAGATAGATTAATTGTAAAAAAAGATGCGGACGGAGCATTAAGTTCTTTAGTTGAAACAACTGTTTTAGATATTGAAGCACAATCCAGTAATTTTTTAAATAACGCAAATGAATTAGGTGAAGATTCAGAACAATTAGCTGGTTTATATATGCAATTAAAAGTTTCTAATTTCAATGCTTCTATAAAAGAAGATTCTATTATTGATTACGGAGAATTTACAAGAGGTTCAGAAAACGCCCCAACGTGTAGTTTTGAATATACTGTTACATATCCTTTATATAATTATACCGCAGCTAATACTACTGTAAGTCCACCAATACTTGAGGCAACACAGAATTATACTATTCCTGGTGGTTCAATAATAGATATAAAATTTGGGTTTAGAAGACGTGCTAATAATTTTTTAAACTGTCCAGAACGTAGAGTTCTTTTTGATAAAAACTATGTGGCAGGACAAGACTATACTGACTTCCGTGATTGGTGGAATGATACAAATATTGACGTTGCTGATATAGATGAATTTGCGGGAGTAAATCCATTTAACGGAACTCCTCAAGGACAATATAACAGTACTGTTGTACAACCAACTGGTTCAGTAACAGATCCAAATAATGATCTTGTTGCAGCTCGAGGAAATAACATAGAATGTCAAGGTGAAAACTTTAGATTTGATATTAATTTTGTTCAAGCTATTCCTGGTCAAGCTGATAGTCCTTTATATTTTGGGTTTAGGTGTAATGGTAAAGGTTGTAGTGATGAGATATTTTTTGGTGGAGGTGGAAGAAAAATGACTGCTTTTGTGGATATAGTTGTACAACGTGCCGATTCTACAATAATTTTTGAAACTCAACCACGAGATGCAAATGAAGATATATATTATGACGCTTCAGAATCTTTTGATATTGTCAGAGATGCTGCTACAGGAAATTACCTACACCAATCAGGTGGTGATGTTGACACTGGAGAACAAAACCAAACCACATCACAAGACGCTATTGTTACATTAGACTTTATGGATAGCTATGTTTTTGGAAACGGAGTAGAAAGTTTTAAAATATTAGATCGTATTGCAGCTCGTTCAGTAGTAATGGGACAAAGAGCATTAGCAGTTTCAAATCAAGACTTTAAAGAAGTAAATAGATTTGCTTCTATTACATATAGTGGTTTATATAGTTTTAATAGTGGTGTAAACAATTTAAATGAATTTAATTTAGGATTAGTTAATTTTAAAGATATTGAAACTTCTTTTGGACCTATAATGATTCTTAATGCAAGAGAAACAGATGTTCTTTGCTTACAAGAAGATAAAATAAGTATTGTACAGTCTGGAAAAGATTTATTAAGTGATGCTGTTGGTGGTGGAGCAATTGTTTCTACACCTTTAGTATTAGGTAAACAAATCGCACGAATAGAAGAATATGGTATTAGTTTTAATCCAGAAAGTTTTATTCAATGGGGACAATATTTATATTTTACAGATACTAAACGTTTAGCTGTATTACGACTATCGTCTGCTGGTAACGCAGTATCAAGTGACTTAACAGTTATATCAGACACTGGAATGAGATCTTGGTTTAGAGACACTTTTATAGAACAACTAAACACACAAAAATTAGGTGGTTTTGATCCTTATATGGATGAATACGTATTAAGCACTAACAATTTTAATGTACCAATACCAGAACAAGTTTTAGGTTGTGGAATAGAATTGAATTTAACATCAATAACTACTGCAAAAAACTTTACTTTTAATTTTGGTTCTATTGTAGGACAAGGGACAATTAATTATAACGTAACTGGAAATGCAACTATATCTATTCTTTGGAATGGAGTAACTACTACTTCTGGTGTTGTTACTGGTTCAGGTTCTTTTACTTGGAACAAAACTGCAAATAGTCCACAAACGGCTATAATAACAATAACACCTACTGGAACAGTAAGTGCTACTATAACACCAGACTGTATACCAAAAGTACCAATCACTATTATTAAATGTGTTATAAACAGTGGTAATGATAATTCACAAACTATTCATCCAGAATATAAATGGGCAGATAGTGTAACGGTAAGTCCAGTAGATAGTGACTTAGCTGTATTAGGGACTAACTCTTCAGTATTTAGTGAGTATTTTTCTCAAACAGGCGTTAGATCGCAAGGTGTTTTTCCTTATGATGGTGTAAACTTTAGTATTAGACTAAACAAAATAAATTTTGACACTTATAATTGGATATATCCTTCTAATAACTTTAAATATTTATCATCTAATACTTTGTATCAAAATAATGCTACTGATGTTGCAGCTCTTTTAGCTGCGTCAACAACAATAGCAAACTCAGAGGTAACAAACCCTTCACCTAATTTAAGACAAGCTACAGTAAATAGTTTATCTTTACCTATAGGGAATCAATATCTTTATCTTATATATGATTTAAGGTCTATTACTTCTCAACAATTATGTTATGACGCAACTGCCGTTGCTGAAGCGTGTTGTGATTGTACATTTACTTGTACTGCATTTAGTATAAGTTCATTTGCTGATACATCTATAGAAGCATGTACCAGAGCAATTACAAATACAAATTACCACAATGGTTCAAGCGCATTACCCGCACCGGGTGATTTAGTATATACAAGTTCAAATTGTGCTGATGATTTGTTAGGGACAGTAGGTTATGCTTCTGTTGGGTTTTATAAAATATCCACATCTCCAAATCAATATATACAAATAGGGACTAACGGATTAGTATTAAATGTTTCAAATTGTTAAATTAAAAATATGGCTACATTAGGAATATATTATTTTGACGGAACAAGTTTTAGCTTTGCAACTGCTGTTTATACAGATGTTGCACTAACTACACTTGCCGCAGATGGATTTTATTCAAATGAATCAACAGTTCGTCAACAACTTAATGGCGTTTTACTAAATGCTCAACCATGTGGTTCTTGTGCTGTAGATTGTGGTTCAGGTGTTTCTGCAAATGTGAGTGCTAATGGGTGGTTTGATGCTACTGTAAATTTAGCTAATAGCACTGGTGCTACTGTAATATATTGTTATTTAACATCTTCCGTACCTGATGGTATAATTGCTAATTATAACAGCGTTAACTATAATAGACTTACATCAAAATATAATCATAGCAGTGTTACTTTAGTTGATGCCGCAGGAACACAAGTTGATTATGCAGGTATAAACAATCAAAACACTGGACTTCCTACTTATGTAGGAAATCAAAATGCAGGGTTAATTGGTAGCTATACAACTGTTCCAGAATATCTTTTTTCTGCCGCTTCTAATACTTATGTTAGTCAAGGAACATCACGAGACTTTAGTGTTGTAAACAATCAAGTTGGTTTTGCTACTGATTCGTCTACACCAACAAGTTCTCCTGTTTTCACAATGGTAGTTCCAAAAACTTTAGCGGCTGTTACAACTGTTAATATTCAGTTTTTTGCTCCTATGAGTGGTACTGTGTTTAATTGGCAAATAGCTTGTCCAGCAGCATTACCTTCTTTTTCAGGTTCTACATTACAGTCAGATATTACTTGCGCTTCAAACACGGCAACTTATTACTTTGTAAGAAATGCAGTTGGAACTTCTATTCCTTATACTGTTGATACTAACATCATTCCTGAAATAGGAAATTTTGTGTTTACCGATGTAAATGGTGGCACTTATCTAAACGATACTAATACATTACAATATATTATAGTAAACAATAGTACTGCATTAGGTATTAGAAATGGAGTAGTAATAAGCAGTGCAGCATGTACTGGTGGTGGTGGTGGTGGATTAATTAGTTATTCAACAAGTGTATTATATCCAAATTTAGTAGCAGTAATATGTAACCAATTTGGCACACCAGCAGCAGATCAATTATATTTTCATAATGGAACAGGAAGCTATCCAATTGCAGGAGATGTTGTATATTCAAACAGTGCAGGTACTGTAACTCTTAATGATGGTTTTTATTATCTTTATAGTACAGGTTTTCAAAGAACATACATACAAGTTAATGGAGGAAATGGAGTTGTTGCAAGTCAAGGTAATTGCGTTCCAACATAAAATTTAAATTATGCCAACAAATTATACATTATCATATAGTGACAAAGCAGAAGGATGGCCTTCGTTTTATTCTTTCTTTCCAGACTATATGATAGGAATGAATAGTTATTTTTATACATTTAAAAATGGCAATCTATATCGCCATAACACAAGTCCTAATAGAAATGAATATTATGGAGTTCCAGGAGATCAAGCTCCGTCTACTATTACAAGTGTGCTATCCCCCAGACCAGTCGTTGACGTTAAATTATTTAAAACTTTAACATACGAAAGTAATCAAGCATGGGAGTGTACAGCTCTAAATACAGATTTAACTGACGGTAGCCCAGGTTCTATGTTAGAAACTTATTTTGTTCAAAAAGAGGGGGAGTGGTTTACATATATTAGAAATAATGATGGTACTATAAATTATAGAGATCGTTCAACAACAGGAATAGGTGTAAATACAAACGTAAATGCTGCAGCTCCAGCCGCAGTAATTGTAACTTTTTCTTCTGCATTCAGTCAAACAATTAGTATAGGTGATACTTTATTTGCTTCTAATTTAACAGGCTCAACATCTGATGCGCCAGTTCAAGCAGGAACAATTGTATCAATATCTAACATTGATCCTACTTTTACAATTACAATTGACACTACTGCTGTCACATCTACTGTGCCTGTAACAGGACAGTTTATGACTAACATTAAAAACAGTGTTGCCGAATCTCATGGTGCACGAGGATATTACTTAGAATTTACTTTATCTAATAATGATATAACTCCAGTTGAACTATTTTCAGTCGGTAGTAGTGTGATGAAAAGTTATCCATAGAATTTTATTATCTTTGTTGTAAATGCAATTAAATTTACAACCACTTAAAACCACAGATTATGAAGATGTTCTTTGTAAATGGTGGAAAGATTGGAGATGGACACCACCTCCAAAAGATTTTTTACCAGAGAATGGTCTCGGTGGTTATATAATTTATGATGGCGATATTCCAGTAGTCGCAGGTTTTTTATACATTACAAATTCTAATGTAGCCTGGGTTGATTGGGTTGTTTCTAATTTAGAATATAAAAACAAAAAAAATCGAAAGATTGCAATAGAAACTTTAATATCGTCTCTTGAAATAAAAGCAAAAGAATTAAATAAAAACATTATGTATGCACTTGTTAAAAACCAAAGTCTTATTAATACATATGTAGAGATGGGTTACATTCAAGGAGATGCATACAATACGGAATTAATTAAAAGAATATAAAATGGCAGGATTTACAGCAATAGCTGCGGGAGTTGGCATGGCTTCTCAAGCAGGTTCAAGTTTAATGTCTTTTGGACAAGCGGCTGGAGCAAAACGAAAAGCTAATGACGCACAAATACGTGGCGAAAAACTTATGAGAGAAGCACGAGAACGTGCAGAAAAAGATATATATGCTAAACTAAAATTACCATTAGACGCATTTAATGAGCAATATCGTCAAAATCGACAAACTACTACACAATTAGTTGATTCACTACAAGGTAGTGGGCAAAGAGGTTTAGTGGCAGGTATTGGTAAAGTTGCGGGTATGAGTAATGAAGCGGCTGAAAGTACAAGAATTGCAGAGGGCACTGCGATGACTAAATTAGATAAATTAAAAGCAGATTCTCAAGAAAAAATAAAACAACAGACTATTTCAATGGATGTAGCTGGAGGGCAAGACGCTTTAGAAGAATCTGCTATGCTAAAAGAACAAGCAGCTCAAGCTAAAGCACAAGGATTTAACGCTGGTAGTAAAGCTCTTGTAGGAGCTCTTGGTATGGCGGCACCACTGTTTGGTGGTGAAAAAATGGATGATGAGGCTTTTGAAAAATATTTAGGAATATTAGGAATGGGCACTGCTCAAGAAGAAGAGCCATCATCCAACATGGGAATTGGCGGAATGTTTTAGTAAGTTTAAAGTAATATAATATGGCAGATAAAAGTGGAGTAGACTTTGGTAATATAAACCAACAAATAGTTGATCCGAAACAATACCGAGCATTTTTTAAAAGTAATAATCAAATTGATTATAGTAAAATTGCTGATAATGTTGGTGTATTATTAGACACTGAGCAGAAACGTAGGGATGGAATTAAAAAAGACATCAATGATAATACTGATAGTTTAGTAGAACAATTAGGTAACATTGAAACCAACTCAGATAGTGTTTTCAGTGATGGTGTTATTGATATGGCTTCTCAAGCGAGAGACAATTTAATGACATATAATAAAGCATTAGAATCAGGTAAAACAACTGCATCTCAATACAAAAAATATCTTCAACGTGTTAAAACTCAAATGAGTACATGGAATGGAGTTACTAAAACTTTTGGTGCTTATGTTGATAAGTCTAAAAAAAGAATTAATACAACAAGTGAAGCTACAGGTAATATGTTAGCATCTCCGTATGAGGTAACTATCGGAGAAAGTGTTCACGGTTTTGGAAAGTCAACTAAAAATAGTATGTATTTAGATGGTGTATCTGGACAAGCATTTTCTTATAAACGAGATAAAGATGGTAACGTTCCTAACTTCAAGAAAAACCCAGAGTTATTTACTTCAATAGATAATTTTAAAGCAAACATGAGTTACGAACAAGATAGAGATCAGTTTGATATTCAAAACAGTGTAAAGCAAGAAAAAGATTTATTAGGAACAATTACAAATTCTTATCAAGTTAAATTTGGTAAAAAAGGAGATAGACAGGGGAGATATGTAATGACTACCGAAGACTATACTATAATGGCTAATGATCCAAGATTTAAAGCTGACATAGATGGGCTTAAAGATACTATTTATCAAAAAGTAACTGCTCAAGGGGATAATGGATTAGGACAAACTGCGGCTACAATGAATTCAGATTTTAAAGTGGTTTTAAGTGCAGCAGAGTTTGAAGAAAAACATGCTGGTGTTGATAAAAAGTATATGATTATTATTAATCCTGAAGATCCAAATGGTTTATCAACCACATTTGGTGATAAAAAATTTGTTGAAAGTCAAGTTAAAGGTAACATAGATGAAAATGTAGCTATGCAATTAGGTGGTTCAAGAAAAATAACAAGTCAATCGTATGAGCCTAATGAAGACATAGGAA
>TARA_R110002153_G_scaffold197309_3_pt1 | contig 12478 bp, 12 predicted proteins | sample TARA_R110002153 | Tara Oceans TARA_R110002153 (sample SAMEA4398193) | marine metagenome | biome: Polar Biome; feature: [SRF] surface water layer (ENVO:00010504); material: water (ENVO:00002006), including particulate matter (ENVO:01000060) such as... | depth 5 m
ATAGTCTTCGTTTACAGTCGTACCAAAAATTGTTTGGGTTGGTGCTTCGGTTGTTCTAGTCCAATACTGGTCCCCGTCATTTAACGTATAATGTTCGTCTGGGGCTAAGAATTCCCCGTCTGTGTCCGTAAGAGGAAAACCACTGTCAGCCAATCCATCTGAAAAAGACTCAAATTCATCGTAAGACAGATTGCTAGTGTCTTCAGCGTTTATTGAGCCATTGTAAAGCCTAGTTTCTATTGTCGCGGGAAGATCAAAATTATCTGTAGTATCACTAAAAATATCTAAATTGTTTAGCGTTGTGTTGCTAGGAGGTAATGTTACAAAACCATCAGGGGTAGAATAACCAGACGTTCCGTTTCCTAAGTCTACAATTAGCTGCTGTGTGGGGTCATCATAAACAGTAGGACTAGGGGTATCAGCCGTGTTGGTAAAAATATCTAAATCATCTAAATTTACTGCTGGGTTAGCAGGGTTGTATACAATATTATCAAGGCCGTCTAAGTCAATACCAAAGCCGTCATTACCACTATTAGTCACCGTAGGTGTTGCCTCTGGAACGGTCTGTAAGCCTAATCCTCCTACAAAGTCTACAACAACGCCTCTAGCCAAATTAATGCCTTCTGCTACTCCTGCCTGAACTACGGCTGCTACAACATCTCCTCCGTTTTGAAGTGTTTCTAAAGCTACTCCTGTTATTCTGTATCCTGCTTCAATAGATATTACACCGTTAGTTAAGGTACTAAGCTCACCAGCTCCCCACTGTACTACACCAAAGGTGGCTGCTGAAATAACCCCCGTTTGAACAGCCTCTAAAAGAAGATCAGCGTTAAGGTCTTTACCAGAAAGTACGCCAGAAACTATCTGAGTTCCTGTTGCATACAAGCCTGCTGCTACCGCAGGAGCAAGACTAGCAGAAAGTCCAACAGTGCCAGTAAGAAACCCAGTAATGCCTGAGGGTGCTATTCCTAGCCCACCTACTGTTCCTATAATTTGAGGCGCAAAAGCTATGGACGCAAGAATAATCGCAGCTTGGGCAGGATTATCTACTACCCAATTACGGACTCCATCTGTAATCTTTTCAGGAGTTCCTATTTTCCAAAAATCCCCTCCGCTCTTAGGGTTGTTGACGTCTTTAAATATATCTCCACTATAATTAGTAGCTATCATTGAGCCGTCTTGTTTACCGTCTTCTCCCCAGCCTAACTCTTGGCTTTCTTGAAAACCTAAAGTATCAGCGTACTGTTGGTGTTTGTCATAAGTCCATTCTTCATCTCCACTTTTATCAACAGGGCCAAACTCTCCTGATGCAGCCATGGCGTGCCAGCGTATAGCCATATCTCTATTTTCGGGGTTGTTTCTCCACAAGGCAAACTCTTCAGGAGAATAATAAAACATAGTGTGGATGCTGTTAAAAAACTCTGATGGGTTTGTGTTAGGCTCAGTTCGCAAACCGTCTGTATAAGTTTGTTGAAAACGAGAAAGCGATAATACCTTATTTAAGTCTTTGCTTCTGTCGTTTCCTCTTTCAGGAGAATGAAAAATGTCAGTAGCTTCTCTAATAAGCCCTGTTGTGTCATCGTAAGTTAAATTATTTATTCCTGTATTCAGGTCAGTTATTTCTTGGGCAGTAATGCCTGTGTTAGCAAAAGGCGATAAGCTAGGCGATACGTTTCCTAAGTTATTCTCAGGAGGTAGAGCATCAATATAATTCCACTGCTCAGGAGTAAAACTATTTAGCCCTGAGTTTAGGTCTCTTATGTCTTTGGGACTTAAGCCTGCGTTAACCAAGGGGGCTAACTGTGCTAGTTTATTCTCAGAAGGCAAAGCGTCAATATAATTCCATTGTTCTGGGGTTAAATTATTTAGCCCTGTATTCAGGTCAGTTATTTCTTGGGCGTTTAAACCTGAGTTAGCCAAGGGAGCCAAGTCCGACAATAGTCCCTCATTAGGCGGATCGAAATGACCCTGAGGGGGTCCGCCATCGTAGGCATCTACTTTTAAACCAAGAGTGGCTGCCTGATTTAGTTGTGGATACGTTACGCTGTTCTGGTAACCCATTAAAGTCGTAGGGGCTCCCCTAGGGTCGTTAATTATATCCCTTATTGTTGAGCCCCACTCAGGGTCTGCCAAAGCAACGTTTAGCTGGTCTGAATTAAAATTACTAAAATCACCATAAGGTGTACTATTTCGGTACACTTCGTAGTCTGCTTTATCTGTTCGCTCTTGTGCGCGATACGCTGCTTCCGCACTACCCTTTGGTGATTGATTGTATAGTTGTCCTACATCGTACCCAGTTAAAATCTCTCCCGTAATCGTGTTAGTATATCCTCCACCGGGACCTGTCCGACCATGGTGCCCATATTTATTTGGCTCCCATCCTGGCTGTTGAAATATAGGGAGACTCCTGTATCGCCAGTAAATATTGTCATTGTTTACGGGTTCAGCAGGCTCGGAGGTACTAAAGGAGGTTCCTGGGCCTTCCCCTACCTTATACGTTCCCCCGCCATAAGCATGATGTGCCCGATAAGTTTCTACAGGCTCTGGCGCGGAACCCGTAAAAACATAGTCTGCTAAAGGAGAGCTAGTGCCCTCAGGGGTAACTGAAGAAGGCGCATTTGGATTAGGAACCTCAGGGTTTTCCCCTGCCAACCCTGTATTAAACCCAGAGTCGTCAACATCTTCAAGAAAACGTGCTGCCATTTTACTGGTCTCCTGTATTGGTTTTTTTATTTTTTGTTATACAAATTGTAATAATTCGAGTAACGGATAAACCCAAGTTTAAAATAAGTAACACAGCAGACCCTACCATAATCCACTCGTTAAAGTGTAGACCAAAAACAGTTCCAGCCGCAACCCCGTAAACAACAGGTTGAGAACTCCCCACTGCAATTTCAGCAGCTTTGTTTACTGGGCTAGTAGACATAACTTATCATCGTGCTGCCACTCCCCTAGTTTTCTCTAGAGTTCGTGCGCCCGTGAGACCCAACATACCCATAAGCAAAGGTAGCATAACTGTCATGTCTAAAGGTTCCATATTTATAGGCGTGTAAGCCTCTACAATCGGCCCACCCATAGGTATAATCACGTAGTTAATACCAAGTGCAAACACAGTTAACCAGCCGCAAGCAGGACGCCAGCCACCTTTAAAAAGTGACTCGCTGGATGCTTCTGCTTTGTTTATTTCTAACTGCGCTAAAACCTGTGCGTGTGCGTTTTGCTCTGCCATTGTAGCTATTTTATAAGATATTTCTGCTTGCTTGTCTTTGTCCACTATAAACTCAGACAAGAGGTTAGAAATAGGGTCTACTAATGTACCAACGATTGCGGTTGCTATGCTCATGTAGATTTAGCTCCAGAACACTTCCAGCGTTTGCGTGACAGATTGTTAGGCGTGTTAGGGTCATTTGCTTTGTCTTTAGACAAGCCCTTTTTTATCCCAAGGCTTCTGGCGCAATAAGAATCACCCTTAGACGTTCCGGGTTTAACTCTAGCACCCCCGCCCTTAGCTTTACCAGCTTGCCCGTAACTAACTTTTTTACCGCTAGACGTTATCTTAACTTTAGCTTTACCTTTTGATGGCGTTGTTTTACTCAAGGCGTTGCCCCCTTTTAAATCGTTGAAATATCGTTGTATGTAAATGTTACTCTGTGGTAAGCCGTCCCAATTAGGTTAGCGGGGGTTGTGGCTGTTCGCCTTTGGTCGTCTAGTGTTAAAACTACCTCAGTGGAACTCAGGGGAGTTTTGATACCAAGCACCGGATGCGGTGCAAGCGCCATGGCGGTGGCTGTATAGCCGTAAGGGTCACTAAAAGTGGCGGTGGGCTTGTTTAAGGTGCCAAACACAGACACATACTGGACGGTAACATCGTAGCGAACGATACCCCCATACTCGTTTGCACGAGGCGAACCAGACGCAGCGGCAAAAGGCCCACGGGTCTCAATCGTGAGAGTTCCTAAAAGCATCCTCGTGTCTGTACTAGAAAATGGTATCGTTAAAGCGTCTACAATAATAATCTGAGTACCAGCCCCAGAAGTAATAGTTGTGAATGAGTTTTGTATAACCCCAGTAGTTGATCTTGGCCCTTGGCTTAAATTCCCAAGAGAGTCAGCAAAAACAAAGGCTTGATCTGTTGTCGTATAAGCGGTGTCGTTAATTGTTCCTGACGCAGCAGTAAGTTTAGATGTACCTGTAGCTATTAAATTAGTAAGAGTAGACGTACCTGTAGCCCCCAGATCGCCTACTCCAGTTAGATTAAAGCCAGCCCCGTCTACGTTTTGAGTAAAAGCGTCTAAGGTTGTGTCTACAGACCTTGGAGCAGAATTCGGGGTTTCAACACAGACGCGAGAAGCGTATGTTCCTATGGCTATATTAGAGATTGTGTTGGGATGAATGCCGTCCTCTGTGCCGTAAACATCCTGTACCCTAGCTCCTGCACTTCCCGTGGCATAAGGTGTTATCTGTCCGTCAGGAACTGCAATACTTCTATATAAATTAGAGGCTACTCTAGCGTATAAAGCAAGTCCGTCAAAATCTAGCCACGCTTGCCCTATAGCTACTCCTGTTAGAGGCGAACCAGTACGTCCGTCTAATTGAGAACCCGCTGGCATGTCCATAGAAAACCAACGAGTGTACTGAGCTTTAGCCCAACCCCCGTTAGCAATAGCAATAACATTTCCGTTAGTAGTGGGTGAGGAACGAGTAGAGTCTAGCGTAGTGCCTTCGGCAGCACGTACAAAAGCTGTCATGTTGGCTACATAGTTAACTTCAGCTTCTTTGTTTGTCCAAATAGAACCAGTATAACTTGCCGTGTAAAGAGCGTCACCTTGCCCTAAAGTATCGCCCACAAAGTCAACATGAGTGATATTGGGATATGCGGGGATTGCTGGAGTAGTAAGGCCGTCAGTAATAGTCTCAGAAGACCCTGTACGTATAGACGCAAGGGCTTGATTAACTGTAATTGAGTGCCACCACCACAGATTGTTGGCAAGAACGGGTGTCACCCCAAAAATGTTATATGTAGAATCCGCATTGGCATCAATACTACCTCTAGCGTCACTTAGACCAGGATGAACTAAAGCACTTGGGGCTCCACCTTGATAAGTCACTATTAAGAATACAATGCCCCCGTACATTCTTTGCATGGCATCCGCAGCAGCAAGTGCGGGGGAACCTCTTTGGCCTCCACAGTACCCAACCATCCTTAGTCCGTCATTATTACCAGAAGAGTCTTCTCCTATTGGGCGGGGTTGACCATAGGGCGTAGAGCTGTGGTCTGCTACGCGCCACTCCGCTGTGTGCGTGTTGGTCGCCGTTGCCTGCCAAACATACACATTGGGATTATAAACTAAAGGAACGTCAGGCTCTTTTGTTAAAATACCACCAGTGTTACTGTTGCCAACCCAAGTCATTACTATAGGTTCGCCCTCTGGCTTGTTTAAAAATACTTCAGACAAGTCTCTTTCATAACTTAAGGTAACAGGGTTTCCAGAAGCATCTCCTACATAAAGTTTTTTATCGACAACATTTATAGCCAATTCGCCTAAAGATAGGCTGCCAGCGTCTGGCTCTTTTTTAGGTGTTACGCTGTTCTTAGTAACTAAAATTGTCATTTAAAAAACTCCTAAAATAAGTAAGGCCCCTAAGGAATCCTAGGGGCCTAGTGTCAGAAGCCCTTAATTAAGGAGCTACTGCGATTACAACGGCGCTTTCGGCGCGGTAGACCTGACGCCCGTACAGGCGGTCAGCAGTCATCAGTGTAGACAGGAATTCCTGCTTGTACTGAGTCTGTGTGCGAATACCCACTTGCTCGGCAAGAACGTAAGCGTCTTTGTGAGCCAAGAGAGACATGCGCTCTACAGGAGTTCCACCGCCAGCGTTAGCTACGGAAGGCACGTTAGTAGACACATAGACAGGTACACCGTACAGGTTACCGATTTCACCAGATGAAGTCTGCTTAAAGTTAACAAAGTCGCTAGAACTAAACCGCTCAATGCCGCGAATGGTGTTAACGAGGCTAGGCGGAATAACAAAGAAACGGCCAGTCATAGGTACGTTTGCATCATCAAGCGTTTGAAGACCGTCACGCAAAGATTGGTCAGTAAACGCAGAAGACGCTGTAGTTCCGTTATAAGCCGTTAAAGCGCCTGTGGTAGCCGCAGGGTAGAAAGCCTGAGGGCTTACCCAATGTGCTGCTGTGGCTGGGTTTTGGTCAATAGAGCCACCGTCAAGACCTACTCCTAGGTTAAACAAAGAAGTATCAACATTAACAGCCATAGCAAAGCCTGCGTCTTCTGTGTAAAAAGAACGCAAAGAGCTAAGGGCCTGAGTGCCTGCAATGTCTTCAATCATGCGGGAATACTCAAAGTGCTGGTCAATATTGATTTGCAAATCAGAGGTAGCGCCTGCAATCAAAGTTACAGCAGTTTCTGGGGCTTTAACTGAAGCTGTGCCGCGATCAGGGATAGGGACATGGATTGTATCGCCCTTTTTGCCCTTCATTGCCATTGTTTTAATTTTAGATGCAAGAACAAGGTTATTGGTGTAGCTAGCCTTGATTTCATCTGACCAAATTTCAGGAATAAAACCTGTTGCTGTTCCTGTATTCCTACCACCTACCGTGGTGTTGGGGATGGAAGTTACTTGTGGTACAACTGGTGCAAATGTAGCCATTGTAAATTCTCCTTAGAGATTAATCGGTCATCGGACTCTGCCTTCCGAGTAAGCCTTTAGAATTTCATCTGAAAGGGACTCGTATCTAGCAGGGTCTTGTACCATAAGTTTAATGAGGTCCTGACGGCGATAGGTTTTTCCGCTAACCCCCATGTTCTGTGGTGCGCTTCCTCTTGCACTTCCTGTACTAGCAGCTCTGACTTGACTTTGACGAGACTGCTTATCCGCTGCTACCGTTTGCGCCGCAACACTGCGTTGAACTTTAAAGTTACTTATTAACTCATCAGCACTGTCTGTGTCGTAGCCTTTGTCAGCTCTTTGGTACAGCTCTTGGCGTACCTTAGAAGAGTTGACCCATGTAGCGAAAGTAGGGTCTGAGATTATTTCAGCTAAATCGTTGTGCTTCGCTTGAAGTGATGATAAAGCTGTCTCATTTTTGTACTGTTGTGCTTGTTTCTGCGCCTCTTGAACTGCGGGGTGGCGATCTATTGCCCTGTTTACAGCAGCGTCAGGGTCCTCAAAAAAGTCTACTTCTTCATTTGAGGTTTCTGTCACTGCCTCTGGACTATCGTTAAGTTTGCCCTTTATATAGCCGTCAACAAACTGTCTGAGTTCCCCTACTTCTGCACTGTGCTTACCTATAAGGCTTTCAGCACTTTGGTGCATTTCTACAACTTCTTTAATTGATTTACCCTGATACTTGTCAGGTAAGTCGTATTCTGTAGGCTCAGGTTCTACGGGAGCTGCTGTTTCATCAGAAAAAGATTGTACAAGTTCTTCTGGGGTAGCTGCTTCTGCATGGTCTGGCAGTTGTTGTTCAACTTCTTCTAGGTCTTCTACGTTGTCCAGTATTTCTGCGCTCATAAACTAATCTCCGTGGCGGTAGCCATTGTGGAAGGGTTTTCAGGGTGTACTATTATTCCCCATGGTTGGCGATAGCACGCTCCTCTTTTTTGAGGCGCTTTTCTCGGTCTTTGGCCCATTTTAGCGTTGCTCCTGGAAAACTTCCTGAAGCAGTTTCTAACGCAAACTTGGGTATAGGCCGTATTTTTGTAGCTAGGGAGCCGCAAGAGCCGCACTCTACAACAGTTAATCCGCTGTCTACAAACCTTTCTTCTTCATGCCCATGTGGGCATATAAAATCATTAAGTACCTTCATAATAAGTTTCCTCAAGGTGATCTTGAGACTTTTGAAGGTTTTCTTCTAAATTAAGGATGTTACCGAGTATACTCAGTTGTCCCCTACGAAAATGAAGCTCTGTAGAGTCTTTGCATGTTTGCACAGAATCTAAGTTTTTAGCTTGCTCTAAAAGCTCTTTTTGGAACACTTTCCAGCCTTCTGTTAAAAAGGTTGCTTTAAGCACTGCAAAATACTCTTCAAGAGCCTCTGGGCTCTCGGGGTCCAATTCACTCATAGCTACTGTCCTTCTTCTAGTTTTTGTATCTTATACAGGGATTATACCATGTTTATGCAGCTTTGTCAATCTTTTTGTTGACTTTAGAGGTTTTTGCTGATTCTTTTTCTTCTTCTAGGGTTTTGACCCTTTCTTTAAGCTCTCGTACTTGTACCATGATACCCTCGGCTACTCGGTTAACTTCTGTGTATATCTTGTTCATGTCTCCAGATAACATCATATTACTGTCCTCCATTTAAGGTGCTACTAAGGTTTTTGTTTTCTGCTTGATTCTGTTGTATGTCTAACCCCCGCTCTCTAAGAGCAACGTCTGCAATTTTTAGCCTTCTGGTAAACTCTGCGTCTTCGTCAGCTCCTGGTTGAAGGTTTTTAGTAATTGCGTCAATTTTCTTAATTTCAACTTCTTGAGGCATCATCTGAGCTTCTGCATTATATTTATTAGCCCTAGACCTTGATTCTTCAGCTTGAGCCTTAGCGTAATCCGTGACAGCAGCTTGGTTTTCCATTTGCATTTGGTGGTGTTGCTGCTGCATTTGCTCTGCTTCAGGTTTAGGTTGTGAAGCTTGCTGTAGAATATCTACAAGCTCGTCACGGTTGCTGATGTTCATACTATCTACAATAGATTCTACTAGCTTAGGATACATAGGAGACTCTGGGCTCATAGTTTGCAATAGTTGAACTAACTGAGTTACTTGATACTCTCTAGCCATAATACCTAAAGTGCTGGTGGCTACAAAGTTGTAGTCTTTTATAGGGTAAATCTCAGGGGCAAACTGCATGTACCGCCAAGCACTCTTTTCAACAAAGGGTACCCAGAAGTTTTCTTGAAAATTAATAAGAGTTCTTTTTTGGCGCTTTATAATAGCACCTAAGGACATGCTAATGCCAGCGGCTGTAGCTTCTCCGTTAACGGCCCCTCCTACACCAGAAGAGTCCACAGAGCCTGTGGCTTGCTGTACCATCTTCTGTAGTTCCCCTGCTTGAGCAAAAGATATTTGGCTAACGTCCCCGAATTTAAAGGGCATAAGCACTTCGTTAGGAGCGCCGTTAGTTAAAATCATCTTTCCGGGTATGATTTGAGGTTTGTGGCCTCGGGGTATTTTGGTAGAATCCATTGCCATCATAGGGTGTATCGTAAGGGCTAGTGCGTCTATACGGGCTCTAATCTCAGCGTCTAAAGCTTTTTGACTGTTATACGCTTTCTCTACAACACCTCTGCCAAAGAACAATCCTGGAACTATGTCCCATTGAAAAGCTACGATAGGCCTGTCTTTCATCATGTACGGGTTTTCTTCTGCCTTAAGCAAAAACTCACCGTTGGCTATAATAACAATAGCTTCTACAAGCTCACCTTCGTCATCGTCACCGTCATCATCTTGGTTTTCTATACTGAGGTCTTCTAAGTCTCCCTCTTCTTCTTCTTCGTCTTTTTCTCTGCTTGCTTCATCTTTAGCTAAAGTTAGCATTCGCTTAGGGACTAAACCAAAATATTTAAGAAGCTCTACTTTACCGTCAGTGTTAATTACGTCTATATCGGGGTCAGGTTCTAAGTCCATATCCGTAGAGGCTGTGCCTATGGCTCCCTTGCGATAAACTCCATCTCTCTGGAGTTGTTTAACTTGGTGCGTAGGAACAAACTCCTGTATAGCAACGCCGTGTGCGCCCTCTACACTGGTAGCTGCCGGGTCTATGCGGAAGTTCTTGATAAGCACAGGCTTCATTTTAACAACTACTCTAGGGGTAGTATTGACGCCATAGGCAGTCATTTCCCCACCCATAACAGGCTCAGACGCAGGTTTTATTTCATTTTCTTCAGCAATAACAACCTCGGCTATCCCTGTGCCCCAAACAGCGGCGTTAATAAGAACTTCTGCTGTAGCAGCCCTTACTCTTTGTTTTTTCATGTCCTGTTCTAATTGGCGTCTTAAATAAGCCATATCATTGCCAATAGCCTCTTCAGGGCTCATAGGAGCCTGTTGGGGAGGCATTGGAGGCGCAGGCATACCTTGGGGCAGAGCAGGGGAATTAGGGCCCATAGGGGGCATTTGAGGCCCTGCTCCTTGGGGTGCCCCAGGAGGTCCTGGGGGTGCCATTGGCGGCACAGGGGGTGCCATGTTTTGTTTCTTTCTTAATTTGGTTAATTCGAGGTTATCGTCACGAATGTCGAAATAAAAGCCCTGACCAAAGGTAGCTTCTTCAATTTCGCACACAGCACTTTCTACTGCTTGTTGGGACGCAGGGGTAACAATACGACTTCTTTCCATTAGTCGTGTTTTGTCTTGTTCAGCCCAAATACCTCGCCAAATGCGATAAAACTCATCCCACTGGCTAAAGTGATTAGATTCCACGTATTCTTGCCATTCTTGGCAAAGGTCTATGACATAGCCTTTGATGGACGAGCTATCTTCTAGCATCCTAGGGTCCAAGGGACTATCGTCTATAATTTCTGCACTTGCCATAATTTAATACCCGCTTGTTATATCTAAGGATTCGTAGGTGTCTTCGTCCATATCTTCTAGGTTCCAATACGGAACTGTAGCTAGTTGATCTATGTAGCTTAGGGAATCTATGAGGTCATCTTTGGTTAGGTGTGAGGGGAACTGGAATAGCTGGTCCATGAACTTTGTATTCCATTCTCCTTCGTTGCAGCTTATCCTGCCATGTTCAAAACGCCCCTGTAGTGACCAAATAATACGGTCTGATTTCTTTCTGTTACCGTGGGTTAGCGTTTGTATGTTAAAGTATTTGTTCTCTCTACGCATCAAGTCGCTCAAGGGGCTTAGGACAGCTTGTTGTGCTATGCCTCTTTCTATACCAACGGCTACGGGCCTGTATTTAGAAACGGCTTTGAATATCTTTTGTGCTGTTTCTTTTAAATCCCAACGCCCGTAAATAATCTCTTTAATCCACCAGTGCCCTTCGTCTGTTACTTTTACAACGCTAATGGCTGTATCGTCTAGCCGTGTGTTTCTTTGCTTAGTTCCTAGGGTTTCAAAACCCGCTAAGTCTATGGCTATGTAGTAGTCACCTCTTTTAGGCTCCTCTTTGTCAAACTTAAGCCATGTTTCTTTGAATACTTCGGAGCCTTGGGCGTTAAACGATGCCTTGAATTCTTTGTTAAAAGCATAAGAAGACATAGATTTCTGAGCCCCTTTTATTTCCTCGGGGTCTAGGAGTGGGTTGTCATAGGATGTAAAGTGCCATGCTTTCCACTGGGGGTCTTCTTTAGTGTCTGCGTACATATACAGATCGTAAAAGTGATTACGCCCCTCAGGGGTACCAATAAACACAGCGTCACCTTTTAAGTCTGCTAGGGCTGGTCTTAGTATCTCTTCCCAAATAAAAGGCTTAACTTGGGCGTATTCGTCTATTACAAGGAACTTAAGGCTTATGCCCCTCATGGTATCTGGTCTATCTCCACCCTTTAGCGATATTGTGGTGCCGTTAACAAGTGTGTGTTGTAAGTTGTTTATGTGACTTTTTTCTATTAAATCACCCCCAATCTCTATGAGGGTTTTCCACATAATATCTCTTGCTTGGGACTGCGTAGGTGCAACGTAAAAAACCTCTCCCTTGGTAGTCTGAAGGGCTTCTACAAGGAGCCTGTAGGCCGCGTAACGGCTTTTACCACACCTACGACCCGCAGCTATTACTTTGAACCGGGCGTCATCAGCCCAGACTTCTTGCTGCCACGGGAGTAGGGATACGTTTAAATCACCCATTGTCCACCACAGGGGTAAATACAGCGTCTTCGGCGTCTGGCTCAGAACCTTGTGAGTTAACCTCTACACTCTGAAGACCGCTGATGTTTATTTGTATTGACTGTCTTTGTTGTCCCCCAGACACTACTTCGGAGAAACCAGTGGCAGGTAACACCCTATCCATTATCATTTTCATACACGCAGCTTGGTGGGTATGCTCATCGTCTAAGGCTGTTTGGAACACCTTTCTTATTACCTTCTCACTAGATGGGCTGTTTAAGAGGCGCTGTCTGTACGCCTCCATAATGCTACGATCAGACCTAGGCTTTGAAGGTAGGTTTTCTTGGGCCTTAGACTTTTTTGGTCTTCCTATCTTTTTTTCAGTGTCAATCAAAGAATCCCTCCTATAACCCATTGGTCCCGCAGAAACCATAGGTACCTATGGCTTCCTTAGAATTTTAATAAATTAATTTATAATTAAATAATATTTTTTTCTTCTTATACCTTAGGTGTAGTATAACAGATAAGGCGTTACCTGTCAAGCTAAATATTGCCTAATTACAAGCCATTGGTTCCGCAGAAACTGGCGTCCCTTTTGTTACCCGGTGTTACCTTTAGTAACCTATTGATTCTTAATGGTTTTTGAGGCGTATAAACACCGTCCAAAGGGGCCTTATTAAACCAAAGGGG
>TARA_R110002153_G_scaffold13189_9_pt1 | contig 12449 bp, 11 predicted proteins | sample TARA_R110002153 | Tara Oceans TARA_R110002153 (sample SAMEA4398193) | marine metagenome | biome: Polar Biome; feature: [SRF] surface water layer (ENVO:00010504); material: water (ENVO:00002006), including particulate matter (ENVO:01000060) such as... | depth 5 m
TTGATGATCTAGAAAAAAAATTAAGCGAAGCGTTAATTGAGTTACCTAAATGGAAACGAGCCACGGCTGAAAAACTAAGATCATTAAAAAAGGAAACGGCAGAGCAGGGCATTAAGCCTCTACTAAAAGATTTAGAGCACAAATATTCATCTGACTTGGCTATCTTAAAATTTCTACGTCAGCTTAAGCCACATTTAGTTGAAACTGTGGTTGAAGTATTAGCTGACGATAAAAAAGATGAAAAACACGATGAATACGATAAACGTTCGATTTTGGAGGAGCAGTATTTACCGAATATAATCGTGTCACATGAATTAAACAGTGGCTCTCCGGTGGTCTATGAGCCTAACCCAACCCATCAAAATTTGTTTGGTCGGGTTGAATATACCAATATTCAAGGGTCGGTTTTTACTAATTATCGGATGATCAGGCCAGGTGCAATGCATCGGGCAAATGGTGGCTATTTACTGCTAGATGTAGACAAACTCATTGAACAACCTTTTGCCTGGGAAACCCTTAAATTAGTATTGAAATTTGGTTCCTTGAAAATGGATTTGCCACAGCATGAAGTAGGCATGGTGAATTCTATTACCCTTAATCCACAGCAAATACCTATAGATGTCAAAGTGATATTGTTGGGCTCCCGCGACCTTTATTACACCTTGCAAGATTACGACGATGAATTTTATGAGTTGTTTAGGGTGTTAGTGGATTTTGACCACGAGATCCCCTTAGATAAAAAAACCTTATTTGATTTTGTTGGGCGCGTCAGAATTCAAGTAAAAGAGTTGGGTTTACAAAGTATTTCAGCAAAAGCCATGTATCGATTAGTAGAATACAGTTTGCGTCTTGCAGAACATCAACAACGGTTATCTGCGCGTTTTTCAGACGTGATTGAGTTACTCCATGAGGCCGAATATTTTTGTAGACAAAAGCATTCTCAAGAACTCGATGTGACTCATCTTGAGTCTGCATTGGCGGCAAAAACCCATCGCACAGGGCGAGTTAGTGAAGCCGTTTTAGATGATATTAAACAAGGCCAAATTCTGATTGCCACCCAAGGCATAGACGTAGGTAAAGTGAATGGCCTAACGGTTCTGGAAATCGGCGATAGTATGTTTGGCACACCAGCGCGCATCACCTCAACAGTATATGCAGGCGCCAATGGTGTAGTAGATATTGAGCGGGAGGTCGAACTCGGTCAACCTAGTCATTCTAAAGGTGTGATGTTATTAACTGGGTATTTAGGACACAAATATGCGCAGTTATTTCCGTTAACCTTATCAGCTAATATTGCTATTGAGCAGTCTTATGGACACATAGACGGGGATAGTGCTTCATTGGCAGAATTGGTCGCGCTAATTTCAGCACTTACCAAAATGCCAGTTCGTCAAGACTTGGCGATTACAGGCTCAATCAATCAATATGGCCAAGTGCAGTCTGTAGGTGGTGTGAATGAAAAAATTGAGGGTTTCTTTAAACTTTGCCAACATCGCGGGTTAACGGGCACTCAAGGGGTGATTATTCCGAAATCTAATCAAGTAAATCTTATGCTTGATAAAGAAGTGTTAGCAGCGGTAAAAGCGCAAAAATTCCATATATGTGTGGTTGAAACTGTTGATGATGCGCTTACGTTGTTGATGGACAAAGAGGCGGGTGTACATAATACCAAAGGCCGATATCCAAAAGGTTCGGTTAACTATATGGCAGTTTCAAGTTTGCTAAATATTGCCAATATAGTCGCAGGTGCAGATGATGATTAATTTTATATATACCCATAACATCTCAAAATGCTTGGTTCAGATGGGGGATAAAAAAAGCAAAATATTATTCACCACAGAGAACACAGAGCGCTGCGCTACACAGAGGAAAGAAATTAAGATGAATGGGTATAAATAGGGGGAGCAGTGATGAGTTTCGGTTTCAAGCTGTAACTTGTTTGATGTTTTTCTCAGTGCCCTCTGTGGTTCAAACGCTTTACTTTTAGCCTTTTGCTTTTTATTTTTTCTATACCCAATACCTTGAGTTTAAATTCTCAACAGTGAAGCATTATTCTGTTAGGATCTTGCCATTATTTTTTACTTTATAAGTTCATATTATGAAAATTTCAAAAGGCACAGTTGTACAATTCCATTATCGAATCAAAGATTTAGACGGCAAAGAGTTAGAATCTAATTTTAACGATCAAGCCGTTGCTTATCTCCATGGTTACAACAATATGATGCCAGGTATCGAAAAGTCTTTAGAGTCTATGTCAAAGGGTGACTTGCTTGAAGCTGAATTGGAAGCAGCAGAAACCTACGGTGAAATCCAGCCAGACAGTGAACAGCGTATCCCTGTAAAACATTTACTCAGTGCTGAGAAAAAACCTAAATGGAAAGCGGGAATGACAGCTGTAGTTAATTCAGAGCAAGGTCAGCGTGAAGTGACAATTCTTAAAGTAGGCAAATTTATGGTAACCATAGATACTAACCATCCTTTGGCGGGTAAAACCTTACAGTTTGAATTTCAAGTTGATGATGTGCGTGCAGCAACCGATGAAGAAATTGAGCATGGTCATGCCCATGGTGCTGGTGGACATCACCACTAGAATACAAACTTAAATTATCAAAGGATAATGGGGGGAAAATGGCTGGTATTAGATATCAAAATTAGAGGTTTCTTTTTGGTATTGCACCACGCGGTTACGCCCCATATCTTTTGATTGATATAATGCGAAATCAGCACCTGCGAATAGTTTTTCGAAATTGTATTCGCAATTACTGGAATCAGCAATACCAAAGCTAGCGGTAACATCTAAGTCATGACCTGAATACGTGAAATCTGCGTGTTCAATGGCCTTGCGACACTTTTCTGCTATAAATGACGCCAAGTGGTTAGCACAACCGGGCAATAAAATACCAAATTCTTCACCGCCTAAACGACCTAAAATATCGTTTTTTCGACACGCCAATTTCACGGCATCTACTGCAATTTTTAATGCCACATCACCTGCTTTATGGCCATAGCTATCGTTAATACGTTTAAAATAATCTAGGTCAAACATTATAAAACTAACCGCTTGGTCAGTGCGTTTACAATACTTAATAGCGGTATTGGCCTGTTGGGTAAAATAATGTCGGTTTGCAATTCCTGTTAGCTCATCTGTTTGGGCGTAGTGTTGCATTCTTAGATAGTTGCGGCGGTTTTTATAAGTCCATAAAACAAACACAACCAGCGCCATAGTTAATAACGCTAAGGCCAAACGTTTATTTTGGGCTGATTTACTGTCTAACAAAGCTTGGGTTTTTAATAAGGTATTTTCTTTATCGAGTAGTGCGAAATGTGCGTTCTTTTCTACATCATCAAATTTTGCTTTTTGAATAGCTAATAATTTTGCGTTGTCTTGATCAAGCTTCAGCTGTTTAGCTTCTGAAAACTTTTTATAGTAATCTAACGCTTCATCGTATTGTTTTTTATTTTCCTTAACTTGGGCTAATACCTCATAGGCAATGTTGATGCTATCATCATTGTGATGTTCGTCTTTAGACTGAATGATTTTAATCGCGTTAAGCTCTGCTGTTTCAAATTCTTTGATGTGTAAATAGTATTTGGCTAGTAACTCATAATATGCGGCCGCCATTGTCTTATAGCCAATGGCCTCAGTTTCCTTAAGATGAAAATTTAACAGTTCTATAGCTTCTTGTACTCTATCCGTTTTGAATAAATATTTAGCCATGTAGTAATATGTGGAATAAACAACAATAGACTCATTTGCATTGCTGCATCTTTGAATTGTGGCATCAAAATCACTGTTAGACAGTTTGGCTACGTTGATATTTAGCATGGCTGAAAGCCTAAACATACTGGCTATACAGGTAGTCCGAGGAGTAACATCTGGATTGAAAATGATGTTTTCTGCATACTTTAAGCTAAGCTCATCCTCACCTAACCAGCCGTAAAATAAAACAATACTACTATATGCCTGCTCTAATGCAGGGCCATGAGGCATTGTTTCTAAATCTTCTAGAAGTTTGTCCATTGCTTCTAGCCCTAATGCCCATTTTCCAGTGCCCGCATACATAGTCACTAATGAAGCTCTGGCTCTTTGTTTGATGTTCAGTGACACTTCTGGTGAAGTCAGAGCCTTGAACCCTTTCGCGGCTTCTTCTAGCTTGCCCTGTATAGATAGGTTGTAAAATAGTAAATATTGATATAACTCGAGGTTTGTGGCTGAGAGTTGCTTCACTTCAATAGTCTCAAGCAAAGCACTTGATTCTGAGGGCGATGAACTTCGCAATTTATCAGCTTGGACTAAGGTTTTTCCATAGTATGTTTGCTCTGCGTAAACATTGCTAGAAAATATGACCGCAGTTAAAAATAGACAGACAACTTTGGTCATGGGTTTGATCCAATATTTTATAATTTTTACGATAAAAAAAACTACTTTTCTTCGTTATCGTCTTGAGGCTCTGTTTCTTCTTCATCTTCTGTAGCAGGAGCATGTACAAGGGGAGCATGAAATCCCGGTTGTTGTGCCGATAATTTTTCAATTTCCCTTTTATCGTTATCCGTCAGTTTACTTGGATGAAATGATGCGTCAGCCCCTAGTTTTTCTAAAATTTGAATAGCAGTCATAAATATTCCTTATTGAGTGTTGGTTAAGTCTATTTTATCTAACAACGAGAGCTTATTTAAAATTTCAATATTTTTTTGTAATTTTTTACAAGGCGGTATCATTAAAGTCGTAATAAGCGATACGTCTGCCGTAGCTAATTCTTCTAAGGTAATCCATTCGATTCTGGGCGATTCTGTGGCTAGTGTTGGGCATTCATACAATACTACTTTATGCTCCAAAGGATAATACTCGTTTAACATTTCGACTAGTAGCCCGCGATAAACATTTTCAGTATAGAAACGCTTAATCGACCTATCTCCAGCGATGGCTACTTGCCATAAAATTAGATAAGCAGTGACATCTATATTGCGTTTATAAAACATAAACTGACTTGCTTCAAAATGCTGGCTTCCTACGCGACCAGGGTCAACTCCAATGTGAGCATATAAACAATCCTCGGCTGATATCCCTGGTTCCATGTGTGCCGAATAACCCTCACTAAGTGCTTTTTCAATCACCTTGTGTGGGGCCCAAGCAAATACGCCCGGATGCCCATAAAAAGCACCTACCACGTTTTTACCATTTCTCACTTCAGCCATCATGGTGTCAATCATTTGTTGGTATGTTTTACGCCTGTCTTTTCCTTCAGCGTATAAACTTTGCAGGTTTCTAACATCTTTATTCATTTGTTTGAGCCATAGAACGTGCATCGGATGACAACTACAAAATACTACGTCAGCCTGTTCAATATGACTTCTGCAAATCGGTGTTATATGCGCTCCCAGCGTCATACCTGTACCGACAATAACAATACTGCCTACTTTATCCATTTCCTTCATTGACCCTATTTATTTCCTTTACTGAAAGAAAAACTTAACAAGCTGATGACACTCATCAGAAAATACACAGGAACTAATATTATGTCTTTTTACAGTGAGATTTTATTTTTTGGGAAGCTCTATCTTTTTTTCATCGCTTTGTTTAAATAAAACTAAAATGTGTCCAATCGATTGTAATTTAATTGCACCTGTCTCTCTAATGATGGCATCCATAATCAGAGCTTTTTCTTCTTTGTCGTCAGTTGGGATTTTAACTTTGATTAATTCGTGGTGTTTAATAGCGCCGTCTATTTCAGCTAAAACGCCTTCTGTTAGGCCGTTATTGCCTAATTGCACTACTGGTTTAATAGAATGGGCTAGGCCCTTAAGATGTTGCTTTTGTTTGTTTGATAAAGTCATTGATTAATTTTTCTTACAAATTTATTAAAGATGGATGGTTGAAAAGAGCTATTCTAGCGCCATCTCCCATTTATTCCTAATTTGAATACAGTGTTTTTGACAGTTCGATGAGCAAAAATAAACAATCTGTTAGTAGCCAGCGTTGGTTAAAAGAACATTTTGACGATAAATTTGTGCAAAAAGCGCAAAAACAAGGTCTGAGATCTAGAGCTGGATTTAAGATAGAAGAAATTCAACAGAAAGATGGTTTGATTAAACCTTCTATGACAGTGGTTGATTTAGGTGCTGCGCCCGGTGGGTGGTCTCAATACGTGGCCAAAGTAGTGGGGGATGATGGTTTAGTTATAGCTTGTGACATTTTAGCAATGGATCCATTAGCAGGAGTATCATTTCTTCAAGGTGATTTTCGTGAAGAAAATGTTTTAAACGAATTATTGAACAAAATCGGCGGCAAGAACGTAGACGTTGTGATGTCTGATATGGCGCCCAATATGAGTGGTAACGATGCGATAGACCAAGCTAAGTCAATGTATTTAAGTGAATTAGCTTTAGACATGTGTCACCAAGTTTTGAAGAAAAATGGCAGTTTTGTGATCAAAGTATTTATGGGTGAAGGGTTTGAGGCGTTTATGAAAGAGTTACAAACTGCTTTTAAAACAGTCAAAACTCGGAAGCCTGAATCATCCCGAGCGCGCTCTAGAGAGGTTTATCTGGTAGCGACAGGGTACAAATTATAGTAGTCTCGACGTTAACGAGTAATAAGGCGCGAGACGCAATTCATAGAGTCACACTGACTCTAGCAACAACAGAGGTTTAACAACTTGAGCGACATGGCAAAAAATTTAATCTTATGGCTGGTTATCGCCGTCGTACTGATGTCGGTTTTCCAAAATTTTTCAGGCAATGAATCGAAATCAACCAATACTGATTACACGTTGTTTTTGCGTGATGTGAGTAATGGTGTGGTTAGTAGTGCCACTATCGACAGAAATAGCGGGCAGATAAATGGTGTAAAACGTAATGGTGAGTCATTCACTACTATTATTCCTTACACAGATCTTGCCTTGATGGATGAGTTGATTGAAAACAATGTAGCGGTATTTGGTAAAGAGCCAGAAGAGTCGTCTCTTTTAACCTCGATATTTATATCCTGGTTCCCAATGCTACTGCTGATTGGTGTTTGGATATTTTTTATGCGCCAAATGCAAGGTGGCGGCGGTGGTAAAGGAGCCATGTCTTTTGGCAAAAGCAAAGCACGGCTGTTAGGTGAAGATCAAATTAAAACTACTTTTGCCGATGTGGCAGGTTGTGATGAAGCTAAAGAAGATGTATCTGAGTTAGTGGATTTTCTTCGCGACCCGGGTAAATTTCAAAAGCTAGGCGGTCGAATTCCTACTGGCATACTAATGGTAGGTCCTCCAGGAACGGGTAAAACTTTGTTGGCTAAAGCAATTGCTGGCGAAGCAAAGGTACCTTTCTTTACAATCTCTGGATCTGACTTTGTAGAAATGTTTGTTGGTGTTGGGGCTTCTCGTGTTCGTGACATGTTCGAACAGGCTAAGAAGTCTGCTCCTTGTATCATTTTTATTGATGAAATTGATGCTGTAGGCCGTCAACGTGGCGCCGGTGTTGGTGGTGGTCACGATGAAAGAGAACAAACGCTTAACCAGATGTTAGTTGAAATGGATGGCTTTGAAGGTAATGAAGGTATTATTGTTATCGCTGCAACTAACCGTCCTGACGTTCTTGATCCAGCGTTATTGCGCCCTGGTCGTTTTGACCGTCAAGTAACAGTTGGTTTACCTGATATTCGCGGTCGTGAACAAATCCTTAAAGTACATATGCGTAAAGTACCATTAGGCGACAATGTCGAAGCAAGCTTAATCGCTCGTGGAACTCCAGGGTTTTCAGGTGCGGATTTGGCTAACTTAGTCAACGAAGCCGCTTTGTTTGCCGCTCGTACAGGCAAAAAAGTAGTGGCCATGGATGAGTTTGACAAAGCCAAAGATAAAATCATGATGGGTTCTGAGCGTAAAGGCATGGTGATGTCTGAGGAAGAAAAAACCAATACTGCTTATCATGAAGCAGGTCACGCGATTGTTGGCCGTATGGTGCCTGAGCATGACCCAGTATATAAAGTATCGATTATCCCTCGCGGCAGAGCGTTAGGGGTAACCATGTATCTGCCTGAGCAAGACAGATATAGTCACAGTAAAAAGCACCTCGAAAGTATGATTTCTAGTCTTTTTGGCGGACGTATCGCCGAAGCTATGACTTTGGGTGAAGATGGCGTGACTACTGGCGCATCAAACGATATTGAACGGGCTACCGACATTGCTCGTAAGATGGTGACTCAGTGGGGTTTATCCTCAAAAATGGGTCCTATGTTATACGCAGAAGAAGAAGGTGAAGTATTCATGGGGCGCAGTATGTCAAAATCTCAGAATATGTCTGACGATACAGCCCGTGCAATTGATGCAGAAATCAAATCTATTATTGATCGCAATTACGAACGTGCAGAAAAGATCCTGACTGAAAATCGTGATGTTTTGGAAACAATGAAAGATTGTTTAATGAAATACGAAACCATTGACGCCAAACAAATTGATGATTTAATGGCAAGAATTGAACCAAGACCCCCAGCAGATTGGGTGCGAGATAACAAAGATGACAGTAGCGGCAAACCTTCGGGCGGTGCACCTGTGACCGAAGATAAAAAAGATGATAAGCCAGTGAAGCCTAATGTAGGCACGCCTGGTGACGCTACCAGCTAAGCTTATTGGATGCGATTAAAACGCTTTGTTGATGGTTCGGCAAAGCGTTTTTTATTTATTAGGACATATAAAAGATTAAGAAATATTGAGCGCCTATGCAGTTTAGAGATAAGTTTTTAGATTTATCTACACCTAAAGTGATGGGGATATTAAACGTCACTCCGGATTCATTTTCCGATGGTGGGGCGTTTGATATGCTCGAAAATGGGTTGACTCAAGCGGCGTTAATGTTAAGTGAAGGTGCTGACATTATTGATATTGGTGGTGAGTCCACCCGGCCTGGTGCCCAGGATGTTTCAGTGCAACAAGAACTGGATCGTGTTATCCCAGTGATTGAGTCAATTTACCAACGCTTTGATACCATTATTTCCATAGACACCAGTAAAGCCCAAGTGATGACTGAAGCCATTAATGCCGGCGCTAGCTTAATTAATGATGTACGTGCTCTACAAGAAAACGGTGCCTTAGAGGCAGCCTTAATAGCTAAAGTGCCAGTGTGCCTGATGCATATGTTAGGGCAACCTAGAGTGATGCAACAAAACCCCAGTTATGATGATGTTGTTAATGATGTGATGAACTTTTTACGGGAGCGTATTGCTGTTTGTTGTAAAGCTGGGATCGAAAAGGAACAAATCATTGTTGATCCAGGATTTGGTTTTGGTAAATCACTAGAGCATAATTACCAGTTGTTGGCTAATCTGGAAGTCTTTCATAAATTAAATGTGCCTGTTTTGGCTGGTATGTCACGTAAGTCTATGATTGGAAATTTGTTGCAGCGAAAAATGGGTCAACGTTTAGCTGGTAATGTTGCCGTTGCCACTATAGCGGCGCAAAAGGGTGCGCAAATAATTAGAGTACATGATGTTAAAGAGACAGTAGATGCTGTTAAAGTAGTAAACATAATTAACGCTTACAGGACTAATAATGAGCGATAGAAAATATTTTGGTACAGATGGAATTCGTGGAAAAGTCGGTGAAACTATCATTAATCCCGAATTTGTGATGAAACTGGGTTGGGCCGCGGGTAAAGTTTTGGCGGGGCAGGGAACAAATAAAGTTCTGATTGGTAAAGATACCCGAATTTCAGGTTATATGTTGGAGTCTGCATTGGAAGCAGGTTTATCAGCAGCAGGTATTAATATCGGTTTGCTCGGCCCTATGCCAACCCCAGCTATTGCCTATCTTACTAAAACATTTCGTTCTGAAGCCGGTATTGTTATCAGTGCTTCACATAATCCTTACTATGATAATGGCATTAAGTTTTTTTCTGCTGATGGTATGAAATTAGACGACGCAATCGAGATAGCCATTGAAGAACAAATGGATAAACCCATGGTGTGTGTCGCTTCAGATAAACTGGGTAAAGCGGTGCGTATTGGAGATGCGGCAGGTCGATATATTGAATTTTGTAAAGGTAATTTCCCTTCTGCACTGTCTCTAAAAGGATTAAAAATTGTGGTCGACTGCGCTCATGGCGCAACCTATCACATAGCGCCAAATGTACTTAGCGAATTAGGTGCTGAAGTGATTGAGATTGGCACTGAGCCTGATGGTTTAAACATCAACCGTAAAGTGGGTGCCACATCAATGAAGGCGGTAACTGAAAGTGTTATCGAAAATAAAGCTGACTTAGGTTTTGCGCTAGACGGAGACGGTGACCGCATTATGCTGGTTGATCACAAGGGCAATGTGATAGACGGTGACCAAATTGTTTACATCATTGCCAGAGATGCCCTGAAGAGTGGACGTTTACAAGGTGGGGTCGTTGGCACAGTGATGAGTAACTTAGGCTTAGAAGTGGCTTTAGGCACTTTGGGTGTGCCCTTTGTGCGTAGCAAAGTAGGTGACCGCTATGTCATGGAGTTACTCAAGAAAAAAGGCTGGTCAATTGGTGGTGAAGGCTCTGGCCATGTATTGAATTTATCTGCTGCTTCTACAGGTGATGGTATAGTGGCAGGATTGCAAGTTTTAGCAGCTATGTTAAACGCTGATATGACCTTGAATGAGTTGAGCCGTGGCATGGTTAAATATCCACAAACTCTTATCAATGTAAGATTTTCTGAAGGTACTAAACCACTGGAAAACGAAGCGGTTAAACAAGCAGTCATTAAAGCAGAAAAAGCCTTGGATGATAGAGGGCGAGTATTGTTACGCAAAAGTGGTACTGAACCACTGGTTCGAGTGATGGTAGAAGCGAATGATGCACAAGATTCTAGTACTTGGGCTGAATATATTGCTGATGCTGTGCGTAAAGTAACCGATTGATAAGGTTTACAGGGCAATAATGGGTGTAACCACTTGTATATTGTCATTGGGTTAGTTAATATCTCGCGCGCTTTTTTATTGGTGTGTGGTGTGACATGACGGAGCATAACGTGCAAACAAATGGTCGTAGGCAATTAGTCGCTGGTAATTGGAAAATGAATGGCGATAAAGCGTTGGTAGAGCAAATGCAGAAGCAACTGTCTGCTGCCAGTCTTGAAAATATGGATGTGGTGATTTGTCCACCTTTCCCTTATTTTGGACAGTTTGACAGCAAATTAAAATTGGGCTCGCAAAACATTAGCGAATTTGATTCAGGGGCACATACTGGAGAAGTTTCTGTCGCCATGCTTAAAGAGTTCAACTGCCAATATGTGATTATTGGGCATTCTGAACGTCGTGCTGACAACCATGAATCTAACGAATTAGTAGCACTAAAAGTTGCACAGGTTTTAAAAGCCAATTTGATCCCAATTTTATGTGTAGGCGAACCAGAAAGTGTGCGAGAAGATGGTACATTATTCGATTATATCGCTACGCAGCTAGATGCAGTATTGCTTAAAGTTGGCATAAGCCAATTTGCTGAAATAGTTTTAGCTTATGAGCCTATATGGGCTATAGGCACAGGTAAAACAGCTAGTCCGGCGCAAGCCCAAGAAGTGCATGCTTTTATTCGCGGACATTTAGCAAAACAAGATGACAAGATTGCGGCTAATATAGTTATTTTATATGGCGGCAGTGTTAAAGGTAACAATGCCCAAGAGTTGTTTTCTCAGGCAGATGTAGATGGTGGTTTAATTGGCGGTGCCAGTTTAAATCCAGAAGATTTTTTAAGTATTTGCCAAGCGGCAAATCAGTAGAGGCAGCACATGGTTTTTTATGAAATTTTAGTTATTGTTTATTTGATTGTAGCGGTTATGTTGATCGGATTTGTTCTGATCCAACAAGGCAAAGGCGCCGGTATGGGCGCTTCTTTTGGTAGTGGTGGCTCAAATACTGTTTTTGGTTCAACAGGATCTGGTAACTTCTTAACTAGAACAACGGCCATTCTTGCGACGCTATTTTTTGTTATTAGTCTGATTTTGGGTAACCAAACAGCCGATAAAGAAAAAGCAGTCGATGATTGGCAAAACCTAGAAGTACCAGTTGTTGAAGACGCTGTTGATACTGACGTACCAGTAGTGCCAGTGACTGAACAAACTATGCAATCTACAACAGATACTGATGTGCCAGTAACAGAAGTACCTAAAGAAGATGACGTACCAAACCTCTAGTTTAAAAGTTAAATTGCGGATGTGGTGGAATTGGTAGACACGCAGCCTTGAGGGGGCTGTGACTTAGGTCGTGAGAGTTCGAGTCTCTCCATCCGCACCATACACAGGTTCATTGAGAACCAATAAAGACCCGAAAGTCCATTAAAATAAAGGCTCTCGGGTTTTTTTATATCCTAAGCATTCCTATAGTGTTTTTTGAAATCCATGCTTTTTAATAATATTCTTGGTGGTACTGATCTGAACCATTAGTTTTGGACACCTCATTAAGTGAGTAAACAAACTCACAGAGGTGAATAATGACAAC
>TARA_R110002153_G_scaffold58924_6_pt1 | contig 12431 bp, 5 predicted proteins | sample TARA_R110002153 | Tara Oceans TARA_R110002153 (sample SAMEA4398193) | marine metagenome | biome: Polar Biome; feature: [SRF] surface water layer (ENVO:00010504); material: water (ENVO:00002006), including particulate matter (ENVO:01000060) such as... | depth 5 m
TTATACTTTTTTCTTTGATAATACCTCAATGAGGGGTCTTATTTTTTTAAATAAGGAGAAGAATATGGGGAAGGCAATTCTTAGTTAATAGAAGTTGGAGGAACTTATTAGTAAACATAATAAGTCTTGTCATCGTTTATACCTACCAACTTTCAATAGATGACTCGTTTATAGACTATGGAAATGGTTATGGAATTTCGTGTGGCTCACGAAAAAAACAGTGTGATGAAGTTAACATAGGAGAGTAATATGACGTTTACAAAAATGCTTTTTTTAGTTTTTTTAATTGAATTGTTAGGAATATATACATATTCTTACATGTTCACAGTATATTTACAGTAAGTTTTTGCCTGGCTAAATGCCGCAGCTCAGATGTGATATTAAATATTCCTCAAGGAATACTTAACTTATAGCCACCAAAGCTGTGGTTTATCTTTGTATCCTTTTTCCCAAACGTACCATGCGTATGCAGTAGTTCCCTGACCACTTATTTTTTGGTCTCCCCTCCACAATGTCATGCGTTTGCTCATGACCCATATTCTCTTGGGAGGGAAGTTTTCAAAAAGTTCTTTCCTCCTTTGGCTCTCTAAGAAGGAAAGTCGCAAGAACATAGCGTACTTCCCTATACCAAGGTCTACACACTTATGTATGAAGTCCTCTGCTAATTTAAATGGTGGGTTAGTGACGATATTGTCTGCTAAAGATTTTGTTTCTTGTAGAAAGTCTCTACCTGTTTCTCCGTATCCGTAGTCGTTAAGATCAGTAGATATTACATTATAGTTTTCTTTTTGCAAGCACTTTGATATAGCACCATTGCCACTTGCACACTCCCATACATCCCCCTCAAACTTCTCTACAGTAAGTAATAATTCTGTAGCTTCAGGAGGAGTAGGATAAAAGTCATCCTTTTGTCTCCCCATAGTCTTCTCCCTTTTTAAAAATTAAACATATCAGTAATAGGTAAATTTGCCCTCTCTTTTAGTAATGGTATTACCATTAATTTTTGATCTCTATCCCACTCCAATTCATCAAGTAATTTATTCCTTACTTCTTTTGAAAGAGTTTCATCTCTTGATATTCTATTTCTTTTGTTTCTGTAATTCTTCATATACTTTCTAATATTACCCATTTCCGCTTTAATACTTAGAACATCTTTCTTTGCATAACGATATGCTTTTACCTTATCCCATCTGTCTTTCTTTTTAAGACTATTTATAGTTCCTACAACCTTGTCTACTTGTTGTTGCAAATCATAGTATTGATTTTGTAGACCTCTTCTTCTTAAATCATCTTGAACAAATCTACCACCTGGTAATGAAGCAGGTCTGAATGAAGATGTTGGAGTTCCTGTAATCTGTCTAGTTACATTATCAGTTAAGGCTAATGCATAACCTCCTATAGTTCCTGTGTAACCTTTTAAAACGTGCTCCATCTTCATAGGTGAAATATTTAATCCCTCTCCTATTATTCTTAGAAGTTCATTGGTATAATCCATAGACCTAGCACCAGGTTCTAATTTTTCCATATAAAAACTTTCAATAGGTCTTCCTGTAAATTTATTTTTATTTGCCATTGCCTCATAAAGAGGAGCAACAGCTTGAAAATTAAAAGGATCAATTTTTAATGTCTGAGATATATTTCTAAATGTACTTTCTTTTGTATCCCTAAGACTGTCATCTCCAAATGTTAAGTTAAGAATTCTTTCAGGTAGAACTTTAGTTAATAAACCTACTTCAAAAGCAATTGGAATTTTAATTGAATAATCTTTTGAAACTTTAAAAAAGAAATTATTATCCTTTTGTTGAGGTGTTAAATTATATTTATAGTCATCATCATCACTAACCATTAACCAATACAATGCTGTAAGACCTGATAACAATGCCAATCTTCCAAAGAATGATGCAACTAATTGATTTTTAAGTTCATCATCTCCTTTTCCAAAACGAGATTGCATTGCTCCGTATCTTCTTTCCGATTGTTTTCCTGTTCTTTTTATGGCTAAATCTGATGCTCCTGATCTATATAGTACATCAAGACCTTGCATTCTAGCATTTAAGAAAGGTATAGCAGTTGTTATTATTCTTACAACTTGATTTGCTCCTCTTCTATTAAAGTTTATAACTTCTAATGCTTGATATGCGGCTTCATACTGATCGCCTGTCGCTTCAAATACTTTTTTGTAAACAGCTTGTCTTGTCGCCGCATCTGAACGAGTAGTAGCTGTTCCAAGTAAATCCCATATACCACCTGGTGTGAAGAATTTCTTCATAGAAACTCCACCATTTTTTCCTACGTCTAATTTTTTTAGTTCTTTATCAATAAATTTATTTAAATTAAGAGCATCGTTTGAAAGATCATAACCTGAAACAATTCCAAATCTATTGATATTATCAAGATCATCAAACAATCCTTTAACACTATCGACAATAGGAATAAAATTAGCACCTGATGTAGCGTAAGCAGATATAGTATCACGAAGAAGATTGGCTACCATAAAGCCAGGGTCTCTCGTTACTAACTCTCTTAGAACAGTAGAGGGCATTCCTATTATATTAAGAAAACCTTGCATACCACCTTCAGAATTATATGATTCTAATGCCGAAACTAATCCTTTGTCTGCTACTTTCATGTATTGTTCTTGACCATTTTCTTTGTACATAAATACATTATTTTCTCCTGCCTCTGCTATTTCAGAAGACTCAATATTTTCACCTGTTCCTATAGTTCTTTGTTCTTTAGCCAATCTTTGTCTAGTTATATTTTTGGCACTTACTTGCATAATAGCTAACGTATTACCAAGCATTGCTTCGTAAGCAGGAACAAGTTCTTTTGGTGCAAAAGTTTGATCTAACTTTCTTGTAAGAGCTTTGTCATTTAATTTTTCAACACTTTGTCTTCTATTACCTAAATTGTCTTCACCAAACAAATCAAACTTACCTGATTTTAAATCTTCATGTGCTTTATAAAAAGGTATGTAGTCACTTGTCTGACGATAATACTCTGCTAGTTCGTCACTTAAAATACCTGCATCTCTTGCGTATTCTAATACAGCGTCATTATATGCTTGCCACTGTTCCCATAGGTCTACTATTTGAGGATGTTCTTGTTCAAGTTGCTCATAAACATTTTCTTTATCTTCTACTATTTTTTTATATAAGGCATTGTTATCTTTTTTTAATTTTTTAGCAAACTCACTGTTCTTTCTTTCATCGCTAGTCAATGCTTTCATTCTTCTGTATATGGCGTATTCTTGGAATTGACTTTCTAAACTTTCCCCTTTGCTGTTTACATTATTAGCAATCGCTCTTAATAAATTAACACTTTGTGTCTTTCCATTTCTATCTACAAAAGTTTTATTTATTCTTTGAGTTCCGCCTTCAAACACAGAAGCTGAATCATAATAAGGCACTCCACCATTAGTTAAGGTTTCTTGAATAATACCTTTAATTCTTTCTCCCAATCTAGCTGAACCGATAGCACTTGAACTAGCTAATAAAACTTGCTCTGCTTTGTCTGCGGCGTTTGCACTTGATCTTTCAATAGCTTCAAGTTTATCTAATACATTATATCTAAAACCTTTTCCAAGACCGCTTAAAGCCTTAATAAATCTTTGACCAAATGCTCCTTCTTCACCTTTTACATCTAAGTCATCACCAATAATAGTTTCTGCTTTTTTTGTTCTTTGGAATTTAACATCATCACCAAGAGGATTTATACCTACCTTATCTTCATTCTCTATATGTTCTAAAACTGTAGTCTGTGCTAGTGGGGAAGTAGTTTTTAAATTAAATCTTGGTATAGCTGTTGCAACTGTACTGTCGTTAGATTCTTGTAGTATGGCTTTAGCTCTTTGATATTTTATATCATTAGGAGCAATAGCTTGAGTTAATGCAGTTGTTTTTGCATTCTCATAAGGTGCTACATTATTTTCTGATGTTAGTCCTTCGTTTTGGATGAACTTGGTAAACGATCTCCACGCTGGGATGTAAAGGTCACTGACTGCGGTGCTTTGTATATTGGATGATCCTTCGGTGTCTGCTTGTATCCCAATTCCTGAAGTCGCTTCTGTATAGTCATCTATATAATCCCCATCGGTATAAGTTGTACTATATTCAATTTCAGGTAATCCGTCAATGTTTGACAATCTTTCTTGAATATAGCTTTCAAATTCTTGGAATCTTTGAACTCTAGCATCTTCACTTTCTTGAGAAAAATCTCCGTTATCAAATGTATTGTACTGCTCATCAATTATTAATATTGAATCGTTTATATACTTCGCTGTAAATCCTAATGGCAATCTTTGGTTAGAATTATAGTAATCAGATATGCCACCTTCAGAATTTATAGCATCATTAATTAATGTTATTTCTTCATTTGTAAAAGATGATTCTTGTCCTTCTCTAACTTTTTTTGATAGAAGAGAAGCAGGTCTTTTTCCATTAGGATTAGTCTGAGTTATTACAACAGCATCCTGCATTAATGCATCACCTAATGTTTTAGCTATATCAGAAAGAAAAGTGTTATCAATTCTTTCACCTACTATGTCAATAACATAACTAGGGCTTACACCACCTGCATATGCACCATGAGTTTTAGTTACCTCATGGGGAATGCCTAATTTTTTAAGGAAATTAATTTTTCCATTTTCATCAGTTATTGAGTCCATAACTTCTTCAGTTAATGTATCTACTTGATCATAAGTAAGCTCAATTGAATTACCATTTTCGTCTGTTAATTTTCCATAACCTCTTTCATTACCAGGATTAACTTCTATAAATAATTTTGATGCTCTTTCTCTTTCTTGTTCCTTCATTCTCGGCATTTGTAAAGTTCCAAACTTACCTGCACCTACATAAGTAATTCTTTCATAAGGATTAAGATCAAGTTTTTCTCTATTAATAAAACTACCTTCATCACTCCAATTATTATTTTCTTTTGCATAAGAAACTGCGTTAATAATTTTTTCTGAATCATTCATAATAGAAGAAACTGTACCTTCAGTCTTAGATGGATTACCTGAATCATTCCTTATTGCAAACCATAATAATGCTTGAGCTTCATCAGGTCTTAAACTACGAGTATTTTTTCCATCATTATAAGTGTATTGCTCACTAGCTAATTTTTTAACCATGTATTGAGCATAATGTATCTCTGATCTTCTAGGTTTTCTTTTTGATATAGCGTCTGCAAAACCCATAATTCTATACATCCACCTGTCGGCTACCATAAATGGCATACTCTCACCATCTTTAACCATTAAAGTAGTTAATCCATATATAGGTGTTTTAATGGAAGCATCAGTCTTAGTTGTCCAATTAGCATCTTGATAAAACTGACCTATTTCTTTTATAGTATTTGCAGAACCTGTTGGCATTTTTAATGCCTTAATTCTTCTTTCAAATCCTTTAGGGTCTGCGTAAACATTCTTATATTCTTTATTTCCATTCTCAGGATTAATACCTCTAGCTACAGACATTACCTGTAATGCATTTTGAAAGTTTAATTCAGGAGTTGTTGACGCTGATGTAATAGCCCATAACACAGAAAATTCTACCATGTTATCTTTACCTACTATTGCTTCTGCTTCCTGACCAATTTTTAAATACCAATTAGAATCAAAAGTACCTTTATCTAACGTATCTTGTATTGTATCTTTTAACTCTGCAAAGTTTCTAAATGATTTTTTTTCTTCGCCTTTATTATTAATATATGTCTTATCTAATTTTAATGTTTCTGCTGTAGGTGTTTTCTTTAATAGATTATTTACTTTTACTGCTGATGCTTTTTCTGCCTCTTCTCCATTAGCATCAAACCATTCTTCAAGTTGAAGACCTATTTCGCTATATGGCAATCCTACTTTTAAAAGAGGTTGATTAGATGGAGTCATCTTTTGATACTTAACATCACCACCAAATCTATCTTGTCTTCTTTTTCTTATATAGTTTTCACTAGGCATCCTTATATATGAAACCCAATCTCTTACACCCTGTTGAATATCGTTAGGTAAAAGTTTAAATCTTACTACTCCTTTATCAAATGTATCTTGCATTAAATCAATAAACTCATTAGTAGCATCATTTCTCACTGTACCTTGAGGAGCAGAATTAATAATACTTAGTAATGGTCTTGCTCTAGTAACAAAATCTCTTTCAGGTGCTGACAATTTTTGGTATTTAACTTCATCTTCATCATCTATGGCAGAGCTTAAAGTCTCTTTACCAAACTCTTTACTTAACTCGACCCTTTCTTCTGTAGTAAGGTCTCCTTCTTCTATCGAATTAAATATTTCATTTGTTGTAAGACCTGAAGCACTGAAGGATGTAAAGAAAGATTTAAGAGTATCTAATATTCTTTGGAAAAGATTCTTAGGCATACCACTAAATTTCTTTGGGTTTCTTGTATACATACCGAATGCTTCTGCTATTGCTTCTTCAATCATACCATCAGCATCTAACTGACCTGCGTTTTGTTGTAGTTGTACCTCAAGATAAGTTGGGTCTTTTACAGATAACTTAATACCTTTGTTATTTGTAAACTCAAGAGTTCTACCTTTATATCTAGGGTCTTTCATGTTCTTTACATAGTTAGTTAAAACAGACCATTCTTTTGGTGAAAAAAGATTTAAATTCTTTAATGCATGAATAGTTTCATGATTAATAGTTGAACCTATTGTTGTGTCTAATCCATCAGTAATTAATCTCTTTGATAAAATTTGTTTATCAGTTAATGAATCTAAATTATTTGGTAAGATAGAAAGAAACTGATCGTAATTTAAAATTACTTGCCCTAAAGAACCAATAAAAGCACCTGCTCCTTCACTTATATCTGTTACACCACCTTTTCTTTTACTAAAAATTTTACCAACAGCCGCACTAATACCTAATTTATCTAATCCCTTTTTCTTTAATTCTTTTTCTATTATAGATTTAAGTCTTGCTTTGTTTTTTTCTTTTTGAACTGTAGTTCCTTCTTCTGCTGATAAACCTGATGCAGATAATCTTGTTTTAATATCCTGCCCTTCAATATTTGTTTCTTCTAGTATTTCACCCAAACCTAAATCTTGTATTTTTTTATTAGAATTAGTTTTAACAATTTGATTTATTTCAGTAGGAGTTAATAATGAATTACCATCCTTGTCTGTTTTAGTTGAAAGTCTAGCTTTAAACTCTGCTCCTGTTTCAAAGAATGCCTCACTGTCCATGAGGTTTTGTTTTTGAAATTGTGTTTCATTCTCTACAGCATTAGTTTTGCCTCTTTCTTTAAAGAATTTATATTTACCTTTGTCTTTGCCTGAGTTAATTCTACTAAGCCTTCCGCTATCAACAAGTCTTTCTACCATTTGATTGGTAGCATCTTTATCTATTTTGTTAGGAGTAGATGCAATCTTTTGTATTTCTTCTACTGTGTATGCTTGATTGTTTCCTGTTTCAGTATAATTATTATCTTGGGTTTCAATAACAGCTTTAACATTCCCTGAGGAATATTTACTAGTTGTAACATCAATCATCTTTCTTTTTTTCTTAGCTTTAGGAAGTTGTTTAACTCTAGCGTTTACATATTTCTTTTCAGATTCATTTAGCTTTGACCATCTGTCTTTACCTGTCAAAGCCTTTAGATAACTATGAAAGTTAGTTGACCCTGTAGAACCTGATCCTACTTTCTCATCTATGTTTTTAGATTTTAAAGTTTTGTTTAAAGTGCCAACAGATGAATTAACCTTACCAACATTTATGGCTTCTGTTTTACTGTCTATAGTTTCGTTATATTGTTTTTTAGTTATGATTTTATCAGCAAGTAATTCTGTTGGTGTAAAATTATTTCCATAAATATACTTTTGTCTTTTAGCTTGAGCTTTTTTAGATTTGCCTTTAACTTTTTTCTTAATATGACTTTGCCATTGATCATTAGGGGTTTTTTTTATTGTTGCTCCTTCAGGAACAACAGTATTTATAGCTTGTGATCTTGAAATTTTATTAGAATTATCAGAATTAGCTTGAATAATAGCTACTTTTCCTTGAGCATCTCCTGATCTACCTTGATCATTTGCATTACTTTCGGTTTTAAGAAGTAAAGAAGTTTCATTCTTTTGATTATCTAATATTGTTTTTTGCTCAGTTGCTTGATCAGGTCTTTTAAATGTAGGGCTAATAACCATACCACTATTTTTTTCAATAACTTGATAACCTACAGGCTCATCTACTGACTGTCCTTCAACCTCTACTACTTCATACTCTACTTCGGTTGCATCAAGATTGTTATACTTGTTAACCTTTTCTGTCTGTTCTTCGTGTTTTTCTTCATTGTTTAATGATGATATCTTGTTTCTTTGTTTGCCAGGAATTATTGCATTAATAAGTAAGTCAGAAGCAAAACCAACACTACCGCCTACTGTAAAGTCATCCCAAGCACTACCGCCTACTCCTATACTTGAATCATATATTCCTTTACCAGCTAGTTCTTGAGCTATACCTGCTCCCATTTCTTGAAGGGCTTCTTCTCCTGCTGTTTGACTTGCTCTTTTTATGGTACTAGCTACTCCTTTTTCTGCTACATCTTTAACAACTTCTTTTCCTACTTTACCACCTGAAGTTCTAACTTTATTAAGGAACTTACCCATATGTTTTTCAGCTATATCTGAAGCAACTTGACCACCAGGAATTCTGCTAAGAAGACTAAATATAGGAAGCATTTCAGTGAAACCAATCCCAAGACCTGTTAACTCAGCGGCAACTTCTTTACCTAAAGAAATATCCACACCTTTTGCTTTAGAGGTTTCCATTTGATCAGATTGTTGAGATACACCTGCTGTACCTGCAAGACCAAAACTTGTTGCTGTTCCTGCAATTTTAGCACCTGTTCCTACTTTTCCTGCTGCTCCTGCTATTTTTAAAGCTACGCCAGGTGTAGCGAATGTAGCAAAACTACCAAGACCTTCACCAAATTTAGTTAAAAACTTATCTCTGTAAGCATCATCTGCAGCTAAAACGGACTCTTCGTTAATATACTTTCTTGCATCTCTTATTTTTTTTAGAGTTTCACTGTCGTTACCTTTATCAAATAAAGATACGATACCTTCTCCTGAGGATATTAAACTTGATGTAAATCCTCTTGGTATTGCTTTACCTGTTTCTAATAGTTGACCTATTACACTAGTGTCTTCGTCTTCTTTAGTTGGTAAACTTTCTATACCTCTTTGAGGTGCTGTGAAATATCTTTCATTAACATTTCTGATTTGTTCCTGAGTTAAGTTATCAGGAAGCTCTAAGGTCTGTCCGTTAGGAAGTTTTCTATATTGAGGCATTAACCTACCTCCTAAACACCTGACGGAGCAACTGGTGAAAGATCAGCTTTAGTTACGCCTAATCCACCTGATTTATTAGTTGGTGCTGTACTTATAAGATATCTATAATACTCAGAAAGTGCTTCATAATCATCTCTAGCTTTAGTTCCTACTTCTGCCATATCAGCTCCATCACCCCTTGCTTTTTCAAGAGCTGTTGCAACATTACTTACGTCTGATGTATCAAACATATTTAATTTATTAGATAGTGTTGCAAGACCCATATCGTCTTCTCTTCTTTGTTTATCGAGTGCCATTCTTGTTGTAAATACTTCTGTATTACCTTCTACAACGTCACTAAATTCTTCTGCTCCTGCAATGTTAGAGCCTAATTGCATCATCATTAACATTCTTTTTTCTTTATCAAATTCTTCTTGATTTTGATAACCATATGCTTCCCTTAATTGTTCTAAAGGACTCATGGTTGTTTTACCCATTAATTCTACTTCACCTTTATTTTTGTATTGCTGAACCTGTTCGTTTTGAGAATCTAATATATCTTGTAATCCACCTGCTGGTAATCTACCCATTAATTGATCTCTAGGGATGCCTGCTATCCCTCCACTGCCTTGATTCGAGAGGTTGGGGGAGGTTGACTCAAGACTAGCGGAGGGCGCAACTGAGGATACAATATCTTCAGCTACAGTTGGGATTGGTTGAGATGTTTTAGCACCATCTGTTAATGCTTTTCTATTTTGAATCTCTATTAGTGTTAAAGAACCATACATTGAATTAGGATCATCTACTAAAGAAACTAACTTTTCCATAGGCATGTAACTTAATTCATTTTGTAATTCTATTATATTTTTTCCTATCATCTTCCACCTCGCATAGCATTTGCAATGCCTAGAGCGGTTAAACCGCCTCTTTTATTTACTTGTCCACCATTTGCCATGCCCATTAGACCTGCGGCTTGAATGCCTCCTCCTAAAAGACTGCTAAATAAGTTAGGACTTCTACCAAATGTACTGACTGTTTCATTAGGTTTAGAGTAAGTTCCTTTAAGAATATTTTCATAGAAACCAAGTTGTTGTTGTGGATAACCCTGTTGTCGTAAGAAATCATTATATCCCATATCAAGACTTGCTTGTTGCATTGATCTGTCTTGTTCACCAATTTTTTGTAATTCTCTAAGTCTATCAAATGACATAGCTTGTTGCTGACTACCTAGAGCTGAAAGTCTATCTGCTCTTTGGAACTGTGAATTTCTATCTTCTTCAAATCTTCTTGAAGCATCCATAAATGCATCTTGTCTTCCTGTTTTATCAATATCAGATAACTGTCTATTTAAATCTCTTTGTCTTTCAGATTGCATTATAGCTTCTCTATAACCACCTAAACCACCTGCTGATGATGCTTGATCTCTAATTCCACCAGCTTGAATAGCTGAATTTCTTCTTGTTTCATCTTTTAATGGATCAAGTGCTTGTGAAAAATAAGGAGACATATAAGCATTTGCTATTTTACTGTCCATAGCATTAGGTGCATTCATAACCCTTGATTGAGCCTGTCGTGTGGCTACAGGGTCACCAAACATTCCCATAGAAGCTATACCTTGTTGAGCCATTCTTTCCGCAGGTGCAAATCCTGCTAGTCTCTGTTGTGAGTAAGGTAAGTATGGTTGGTTGCTTTCAAATTCTGATCTTGCAAGAAGACCTGTCATTTGAGGTCTTAACCAATCAGGAATATTCTGATTAGTTACTGTAGTCTCTGAAGGTCCTGAAGAACCACCTTTAAATCTTCTTATGCTATTTCTCATCGTCAAACCTTTTTTGATAAGCTACCGCTACTCTATCCCAATTATCATCTTTAATCCAATTCCAAAATCCTTCTCTTGCTAAAGATTCTATACCATCGCAATTGGTGTCTTTAGCAAATCTTTCTAATACATCTAAAGCACCTTTTGTCCACTTCTCTTGATGAACTCCTGCTACATGATCGATGTTTAACATTTTTAAACCTGTGGGATAATGGTTTATCTGAGTTATACCACACCCTAGTAGATCAGGAAACTCTTCTTCTTCATAAACAATCCATAAACTGCTAGTTCCTTCTATACATTCTTGAAAGATATCGCTTGTGTTAGTTCTTCCTTCACTTCTCTTTGCACTCTTCTTTAAAAGTTTCTCTGCAAATACCCAAATATGACCAATATCCTGAGGTTTAACTAATGTATTAATAATGGTTTTTTTCTCACTCATGATGGCATCACATTATTTAAATTAACTGGAGAAGGTTGTTGATCTGTTCCGTGTTTTTCTGTTCTTACTCTTGATAAAAAGTCATCCATTATTCTTGCTCCCTGTTCACTATTACCATCTCCTAAATCTCCAACAACATCAGCAGGAACAATATATTCGCCAGGACTTACAGCTACTCTTTCTTGATCGCCAATAACTCCATCAACCATATCATCCATTCCACCGCCTTCGCCTTCGATCATACCTTGTTGTTGCATATTAGGAAGTAATTCCCCTTTTAACATATCTAAAGCATCGCTTCCAAATTTATCTACGAACTCTGAAATAATAGAACCATCATCATCAATACGACCTAGTAATACAAAAGATGCTTGTTGTAATAAACCCCTATCCCCTTCAGACATTTTTTCTTGTATTACAGGATTTTGCATAAGAGCATCTACTTTATCATCTTGTACCATTCCACCTTCTGCATACATATTCCCTAGAGACATATTATTTAAAGACATATTTCCCATAGGTAATGGTTGAGCATATTGATCTAAAGTATTAATAGAATTTTTTATCTGACCACCACTTGCAAAATTAATTTGGCTAAGATCAAATCCATATTTATCCATCATCTCTTGTTGTAATAGTTGCTGTTGAGTAAGAGAAGGAGTAGCAGAATCTTCAACTGTTGTTATTGTATCGGTTGTCGCAGGAGTAGTATTTGATGTTGTGCCTGTTGTTCCTGTAGATGTGTAACCTGCGTCTACCAGAGATTGCGTTAATGGAACTTCCACATCATCACCAAGACCACCTAAACTAATAGTTGTAGTTTGTCCTTCATAAGGGTTAATAATATCTTCACCACCACCAGCATTAATAATATCTTCACCACCACCAGC
>TARA_R110002153_G_scaffold55112_1_pt1 | contig 12425 bp, 8 predicted proteins | sample TARA_R110002153 | Tara Oceans TARA_R110002153 (sample SAMEA4398193) | marine metagenome | biome: Polar Biome; feature: [SRF] surface water layer (ENVO:00010504); material: water (ENVO:00002006), including particulate matter (ENVO:01000060) such as... | depth 5 m
TGCGCGAATGGGCACATATCGGTCAATAATAATGGCGTTTGGTATTATCTACTGTGCAACACGCAGTGCGACGGAACGGATAGCAGAGTTCCTTAAGCAACAGGGTCTCGCAGCTCAGCGTTATCATGCAGGGCTCAGTGCCGAGGAAAAGCGGGAAACACTGGAGGCGTTCAGGGTTGGCGATCTTCGGGTTATCGCGGCAACAAATGCTTTTGGTATGGGCATCGACAAACCAGACATTCGACTGGTTGTCCATGGCGATGTACCGGGCTCCCTTGAAAACTATTTACAAGAAGCTGGTCGGGCTGGGCGTGATCGAAATCCGGCCCGATGCGTGTTGCTCTTCAACACAGAAGACGTCGATCGTCAATTCAGCTTAAGCGCGCGCTCTCGATTGGCACGTCATGAAATTGGGTCGATTTTGAAGGCCCTGCGTCGGCTCGATAGCCGAACCAACAAGAATAACGAAGTTGTGGCCACTTCCGGGGAGATTGTAAAAGAAGAGAAAGATCACGATTTCCAGCGTGATACGGCCACGGACGACACGCGCGTCAAGACTGCTGTGGCGTGGCTTGAGGAGTCAAAACTCTTGAGGCGCGAGGAAAACCGAGTTCAGGTGTTTCCCGCATCGTTGCTGGTTACCGATCTCAATCAAGCAGACAAGATTCTCAAACGTGCTGAAATTACGCAAGCGCGTCGGCAACAGCTCTTCAGCATAATCCAGCACATAATCAATGCAACTTCTGAAGATGGTATCTCAACCGATGTTTTGGCAGGAGTAAGCGGCCTCACCGGACCAGCGATGCGAAGGGCGTTAACGGACTTGGAAGCACTGGGGATAGCCAATGACGAAACGAACATTACAATCTTTTTACACGTCGGTGTAGAGAACGCTTCACGGGCTCGTTTCCAGGAAACGTCGCAGCTTGAAGCCGCGCTGATTTCACAACTGCGCGAAGCAGCTCCCGATGCCGAAAACGATGAGCCAACACCAATCAATCTTGCGGTTACCAGTCAGGTTCTTCGGGAATCCGGCCATTTATTAGTTCGACCTGACATCGTCGAAGGGCTTCTTCGAGGTATAGCACAAGATGGCCAAGACATGGAGGGGGGACGCGGTAACCTGCACATACGCAAAGTCTCACGGGCCAGCGCTTTGGTTCGCTTACAGCGACCTTGGTCTGTGGTTGAACAAACCGCTGAAATCCGTCGACAAGGAGCAGAAAGACTACTTTCCCATCTGGTTGGAAAGGTGCCAAAGGGTGTGAGAGGCAAAGATATCGCTGTGGAAACCACATTGGGTGGTTTACTTTCATCCATCCTAGGTGATGCGCTTCTTCGGGGATTAGTAAAAAATCCAAACAAACTCATGGATCGAGCACTTTTGTGGCTTCACGAACAGCAGGTCATTACTCTTGGCAAGGGGCTGTCTGTGTTTCGTTCCGCTATCACAGTCCACCTTGATCCTAACGGTGGTAACTTCACAGTTAAAAACTTCACGCCACTTGAGGAACATTACGCAGAACAAACCATTCAAACCCATGTCATGGCTGCTTACGCGGAAAAAGGTCTCGAACGCATAGACGAAGCCGAAAGGCTATCCGCTGACTATTTCGTCCTTGAACGCGATGCATTTATGCGTCGGTGGATGCCTGGACGGGGGATAGAGTTTCGTAGGCAAGCCACAAGCCAAGCTTGGAAGACTATTGTTGATTCTCTTGGCAACACCCAACAAGAACAGATCGTCCGTGATGATCGCGAAAAGACGAACGTCCTGGTGTTGGCAGGTCCAGGTTCGGGAAAGACCCGTGTTCTGGTGCATCGGATTGCTTATCTGGTAAAGATCAAGCGTGAGGACCCAAACGGAATTCTTGTGCTCGCTTACAATCGTCATGCCGCCGCCGAAATCCGAGAAAGACTTCGCACTCTGATCGGAGATGAAGCACGCTTTGTTACGGTTTCTACAATTCACTCTCTCGCAATGCGCCTTGTGGGTGCCACCTTCTCCGTTGGAGCACGTGCAGAAAGGCTTGATTTCGAAAATATATTGAAAGACGCAGTGCGCCTTTTGCGCGGTGATGGCATGGACAAGATTAGCAGAGAGTCACTTCGAGAAACCTTGATACAAGGCTACCGTTGGCTTCTGGTCGATGAATACCAGGACGTTGGCCCAGAAGAATATGCTCTTATTTCAGAGGTCGCGGGCCGAAGTCTTGATGATCCTGATCTTCATATTAGTCTTTTTGCAGTCGGCGACGACGATCAGAATATCTATTCCTTTAGTGGGGCCTCCATCCGGCACATCCGACAGTTCGAACAAGATTTTTCAGCGAAGCCAGTATTTCTCACTCAAAACTATCGATCGACTGGAAATATAATCAAAACGGCAAATGCAGTCATTGAATGTGCTTCAGAGAGAATGAAGACCGGGCACGAAATCGTTGTTGACGGGGCGCGCGCAAAGGAAACGTTGGGTGGCAAAATGACTACGTTGGACCCAGTTGCACAAGGTCGTGTTCAGATTCTTGAGTGTCCAAAGGGCAACGATTCGCAAGCTCTCGCTGCTCTTGAAGAGCTTCAGCGATTATCTGCACTTATCCCAGACTGGAACTGGGCGCGGGCTGCAATTATCTCACGGGACTGGCGGAAGCTCGCACCTGTCCGAGACTATGCAGAAGGTCTCAAAATACCGGTTGAGGTAGCTAACGAACAGCTTTCAGGCCTCTGGCGCACACGCGAAATGCAAACCTTCGTCAAAGCAGTGCAGAAGAACTATAACCATCTGGTTTCCATAAATGATCTCACCAAATTGCTGGATTCCATACCAAGTTCTCAATGGACCACTCGCATTGTTTCAGGACTGAATCTGCTCAATCGGGAAATCGATGAGCGACAAATACCTTCGTCAGATGTTATTGAATGGCTGGCTGAGTGGGCACGAGAAACCTGGTCCGATCAGCGTAGCTTGAGGCTCCTGACCGCCCATCGCGCAAAGGGGCTGGAGTTCGATGATGTGGTTATCCTTGATGGAGGTTGGGAACGGCCCTCCCTTGCGGAAGATGAAGATGCTCCACGCAGACTATTCTACGTAGCCATGACCCGCGCTCGCAGAAATTTGATTGTGATGAGTAACGACCATCACGAATACCTACCAAAACAATTACCTTCAGTCATCAAACGAACTGTATGGCCTGATCTTTCAGCTCTCCCCGGGCCGAGGCGTTTCTTTCAGTCTGCCGAACCGCGTATTGTTGATCTTTCCTTCGCTGGCAGACAACGCCAGGGGCATCCAGTATTGGCTGCAACAGGCGCCGCCCAAACTGGCGACCCCTTAAAATTGGTCTTCGAACAGGACCGCTGGCATATAAAGGATATGAGCGACAGTATTCTTGGCCGCATGGCAAAGAATTTTGCTCCGCCACCTAACACTAAGTTTTCCTACGGAAAGATTGCTGCAATCCTTGAGTGGCGCAAACAATATGGTGACGAGGCCTTTCATTATACACTCAAGCGCGAGGTTTGGGAGGTCGTTATTCCCGAACTGGTATTCGAAGAGCTCCAATGTTAAATGAAGATGATCCTTGGATTATTCGGCCGAAAGAAATTGCTTACGCCGACCATTTCTGATGACATTGTCGGTTGTCAGCCGAACCGACCTGAGGTTTTCAGGGAACTCATCCTAGCCAGAGTATGAAGTCCCCGGCAATTCCAATTCGTATCAAACTGATAGTTTACATTAGTGAAATGTCGCATCTGTTTGGTCCCGCCAACGATTTCAGCCGACAACCCGCTCTCCATGCGTCACCACCGGATCAATCGGCCCCAGCGGGCCGCCGACGGCAATTTCGACCGCACGGGCCGCCGCCAGGAGAGCTGCTTCGCCGCGGGGTTTTCCGATCAGTTGCAGCCCGACAGGCAAGCCGCGCGGTCCGAGGCCAACGGGCACAGAAATCGCCGGCAATCCCGTGACCGTCGCGAGATAGGCGAACCGCAGCCAGCCCAGATAATCGGCAAAATTCTGCCCTCCGATGGTTCGCACCCATTCTTCGCTTTGCGGATGCGGCAGACATCCGACAGTCGGGCATGCCAGCACATCAAACGTATCAAACATCTGCACCATATTGGCGTAAAGCGCTGACCTGCCAAGGTTCGCGCCCGTGATCTCATGCATGGTCAAAGCTTCGCCGCTGGCGAAATTATCCTCCAGCACCTCTTTGAAATGCGCCCGCACGGACGGCTCGATGCCGCGCGCCATGGTCGCCCACATCAAGCCTCTGAGCGTGCGATAGGTCGCATCCAGCCCGGTCAGATCAGGACAATGCTGTTCGACAATGGCCCCTTGACCCTCCATCAGAGCAAGAACGCCGCGCAGGTGATCCTCCACCTCACCATCAACCGGCGCGAAGCCATTCAAATCGGGCGTGAACGCGATCCGCAATTTGCCGTCAGCACAATGAACGGCGTCCTGAAACGAACCGTCCGGCGCCGGGAAAGATGTTGGAAAGCGCGGATCAAATCCCGCCATCGCATCCAGAAACAGGGCGCAATCGCGCACCGAACGCGCCATCGGTCCCTGGGCCCCTTCGATCATGAAGGCGTTGTCGCGCGAGCCGCCGCTGACACGGCCAGGGCTTGGTCGCAGGCCCACGATACCGCAGAATGCCGCGGGTGTTCGCAGGCTGCCGCCGTGATCGGACCCATGGCTCAGCCATGTCTCGCCTGTCGCAAGCGAAGCGGCCGCGCCGCCTGATGATCCTCCGGCATTGAGACTTGTATTCCATGGATTGCGCGTTGGACCGAACACATCATTGAACGTATTGGCTCCGGCCCCGAATTCCGGCGTGTTGGTCTTTCCGACAACCAGCCCGCCGCGCGCTTCAAGCCGCTCGACCAGCAGGTCGCTTTCCGCCGGTATATGGTCGCTGAAGCCCATCGTTCCATAGGTTGTTCGCACACCTGAAACGGGAGTCAAATCTTTGATACCAATCGGCAAACCGGCCAGCCAGCCGCAGTGACCGGCCTGGGTCGCATCCACAGCTTTGGCCGCCCCATAGGCCCGCTCGCGACAGACGGTCGGGGTTGCATTGATCGATGGGCCAACCGCTTCAATCCGGTCGAAACTCACATCCAGAAGATCTTTGGGGAAAACCTCTTTGCGCTTGAGCAGGTCCACCACTTCAAATGCCTGCAGGCGCGACAGGTCGGAACCGGTGAAATCTGGATATTTTGTTGCAGACATGAATTTCCATTCCTTCAGTATAGTGCAGCCAAAGGCCCGTCATGCAGGCCCGTTTGGTTTGGGGCACGCAGATGGCAACCGTGCCCCGCAAGACTAGGTCAGCACCCAAAAACATGCCAGCCAAGAGTTCATTCAGGTGCCCTGCCCAAACAGAAACCGCGGCAGAAGGGGCATGGCTATCATTTCACCCTTCGCCAAAATCGAATGACCACCGCCTGCGCGTTGTCTCACACAGGGCAAACGTCTAAAGTGGACACCCACACCAGACACAAACCAACATTTCCAAAGGAGACCGGGATGCGCTCTATCCCTGACGTGACACTGAATGACGGCCAGACGATGCCGCAACTTGGTTTTGGTTGCTGGAGCTTGAGCCAGGAGGAAACAACGCCGGCCATCCTGAGTGCATTCAAGCTGGGCTATCGGCTGATTGACGGGGCCTTCATCTATGGCAATGAAGCACAAATGGGCGAAGCATTGCGCGCCTCGGGCCTCAATCGCGATGAGGTCTTCCTGACGACCTAGGTCTGGAATGCCGATCATGGCAGCGCCAAAACGCGTGCCTCGGTTGAGCGAAGCCTGAAGACGATCGGCGTGGATCAGCTCAATCTCGTATTGATCCACTGGCCCGCGCCCATGAAGGATCTCTATGTCGAAACCTGGCAGACCCTGATCGACCTGAAAAAAGAAGGTCTCATCCGCTCCATCGGGGTGTCGAACTTCAATGCGGACCATCTCGAGCGCATCATCGATGAAACCGGCGAGGTTCCGGTGCTCAACCAGATCGAAATCAACCCCGGTCTGCAGCAAAATGCGCTTCGCGCCGCCTGCACAGCCAAGGGCGTTGTGGTTCAGGCCTGGACACCCCTGGGAAAAGGCAGAAGTTTTGACGCTGCGCCCATCAGGGACGCCGCTGAGCGTAGCGGCAAGAGCCCGGCACAAGTGATTCTGCGTTGGCACATGCAACTCGGCAACGCCACCATTCCGCGCTCGGCAAACCCCGCCCGGCAGGCCGACAATCTCGATATCTTTGATTTTGAGCTGACAGCCGATGAAATGGCCGCGATCGCCACACTCGATGAAGGTTTTCGCACGGGCCCGGACCCATCGGTTTTCGGGGCTGACTGAGACTCAGATATTGGAGGCGGAGAGCGAAATCCTGTCCGTCTCCCTATACACAATGTTCAATTCGGAAAGGAGCCCGGGATTGTGGACCTCTCAGTTCTGAAGGCCGATATAACAGGCGTTTCGGTGGATATCATTGTGAATGCAGCAAACCCGTCTCTCTCGGGTGGCGGCGGTGTGGACGGGGCTATTCATCGAAAAGGCGGGCCAGGGATTTTGGAGGAATGCCAGCAGATCCGAAACCGGCAGGGCCCGTGCAAAACCGGTTCAGCAGTCATAACAACCGCTGGCAATCTACCCGCAAAATACGTGATACATACGGTTGGTCCCGTGTGGAACGGCGGAAATGCAGACGAGCGACAGAAGCTTGCCGATTGTTATCAGGCTTGCCTTGAGCTCTGTGTCAAACATGATTGCCGCAGCATCGCATTTCCCTGCATCAGTACGGGCGTTTATGGATTCCCCAAAAAGCAGGCAGCACAGATTGCACTGGCAACCGTCAAAGGCTTTGACCATGGAAACGCCATCGATCAAGTGATTTTCGTCTGTTTCGATGATGAGAGTTTTCAGATTTACCAATCTCTGATGCACTGATCAATGTGCGATCAGGCTATTGGTCTCAATGCCCGATGTACAGGTTTTGTCACCAAAGGACCGCCCTGCCCGGGCTCCGACCGATTTCTTGACATCGGCGCGTCCGCATCTGCCGGAGGTGGAACGCGGCCGGTCGACCCCGTCCCGGATGATGACTTTCAGCGGTGCGGGTTTGTCGGATGAGAAAGGCGCGTCCAAAAATCTGTTTGACGAATTTGCCATTGCCCCATATGAAAGCGCCAGGGTAAAGGCCCCTGCCGCTCGCTGGCTTGTCCACGGTGAAGCCTTTTTGATCTCATCCAACCAATTCAGTTTGTGCGGTTTGATGGCAACGCGAGCACCAGTCTTTTTCCGCATCCAAACACTGAAAGAGGTTTGTGATGAGTGGATCATCTTCGACTGACAACAATTTTTATCTCTCCGGTTCCCTGCCGGTCCTTTTCGCAAAAACGGCGACACCCATTGTCCTGGTGATGGCTGTGAACGGGCTTTTCACTTTGGTGGACGCCTATTTTCTGGGCGCCTATGTCGGTGGCGACGCGCTCACGGCCGTCACCCTCATGTTCCCGCTCTACATGCTTTTGGTCGCGCTCTCGACCCTGGTTTCGAGCGGCTTCTCAAGCGTTTTCGCCCGTTTGTTGGGCGCCAACGACGGTTTGATGGCCCGTTTGGTCTTCGGACAGGCCATTCAATTGTCGCTGATTGTCTGTGCAGTCTTGATTACACTGTTCTGGCTCGGCGGAGGCAGACTGACCCTGGCGATTGCCAACGGGTCTCAAAACCTGGCAGACATGGGATACACCTATATCTCGATCCTCATTTATTGTTCGCCGCTGGTCTTCCTGCTGGCGATCAATGTTGATGCTCTGCGCTGTGAAGGCCTGTTGCCGGCGATGGCGGCAATCACCTTGATGTCGGCGCTGCTGAACATTGCATTCGATTATCTGTTCATCGCCCAATTCGGCTGGGGCGTTGCCGGGTCCGCTTACGGCACCGTGCTGGCTCAGGTCTGCTCCATGCTGGCCATCGTCATCTATCGCTTGAAATCGTCCAGACAAAGCCATGCGCACACGCCCCTTACAAAGTTCGGCCCTCTTGCCAAGTTCGGCTGGAATCATTGGGGCGAACTGATTGCGCTGGGTGCACCGTCCAGTCTGGGTTATATCGGCTTATCGCTTTCGGCTGGCCTGACGCTCTACTGCCTGCAACTGTGGACGGCGCAGACCTATGAGGCAACGGCGGGCGCCTTCGGCATCCTCACCCGTCTCATGACGTTCACGTTTCTGCCATTGCTCGGGCTGAGCATGGCTTTTCAGACCATTGTTGGAAACAATTACGGGGCGAAAAAGTGGTCGCGTTCCAACGGTGCCTTGAAACTGGCGCTGGTCATGGCGTTTGTCTATTGCGCCCTGGTGGAAACGGCATTCATCTTCAGCCGGGCAGAGATCGGCTTCGTCTTCGTGGACGATCACGCCATTGCGTCAGAACTTTCGCGCATCATGCCCTATGCGGTCATGCTGATGTTCCTGTTTGGCCCCTTGATGATAATCGGCACCTATTTTCAGGCAATCGGCGATGCGGCGCGCGCCTCAATTCTGGGGCTTTCCCGCACATACCTCTTTGCGTTGCCGCTGACATTCCTCCTGCCCTTTGTCTTTGGAGAGATGGGTATCTGGTATGCCGGGATCGTTGCGGAACTGCTGGTCTTGTCGCTGACAATTGCGGTTCTCAATCGCCGCATGCGGCACGGCGGTCAATCCTGGGGCCTATGGGAACAACCCCGAGCATCAGCGCCTGTGTCCAGCGATGTAGCCCTGTAATGGCGGGCGATCAAACCCGCTAAAAAGAACCTTGAGAGCGTGTCTTCGGCTATGGCCGTTGAAACGCTCTCATGCGCGCCTTTCTGGAAAATCCGGACCCGAATCCTTTGCCTTCTGGAGATGCTGACGCATGATCGCCGCTGCCTTTTTCCGATCTCCGCACTCCAACTGGTTCAGGATCGCGATGTGTTCCTGACAGGACTCCATCAATCGGCCGGCGTTGACCAGCGACTGATACTCCATCAAACGGCGCAGGCGGTTCTGATGGGCGATGGCTTGCATGATAAAGCGGTTGCCTGAGCATTCCGCGATGAACGCATGAAATTCCTCATCAAGCCTGACGATTTCAGCCAGATGGGATTTCCGTCGGCCGCTCAAGGCCTCTTCATGACGGTGCCGGAGCAATTGCGCCTTTTCCGCATCAAATTTGAACTCGGCGCTCAAAATCGATGAGGGCTCAAGGATCAAACGTAAATCGTAGCTTTGGTCATGCGCCGATGCTGAGTTCAGGGTCGGCTCGAAATGCCAGCCATAGCCGGGCATGCGCGATACAATCCCGTCTTCGGCCAGAGCCCCAAGAACGCGGGAAGCCGTCATCTTGCCGAGATTGTAACGGAGGCGGATTTCACTTTCCGACATCTCTTTTGGAAGTCTGCCTTTGAACCAGTCCCCGGCAATTTTTTCCTTGATCTTCTGTTCGTCTTCCTTTGGCAATTGCACAATTAGCTTCAGGGAACCTGCAGCGTTCACCAGGACATGGAAACCCTTGTTGGTCTGTTTGCCGAGAGCGCCGATTTCCTTCAGGTAATTGAGCGTTGCCCGGATCGGGGTTCTGGAAACGCCGAAGGTTTCCGAAAGCTCAACTTCACGCAGATGATCACCCGGCTTTTTCTCGCCATCAGCGATCATTTTCAGAAGCTTGCCGGCAAGCCGAACCTGCAGATCGCTTTTGGAGAATTCCGCGTTCATCTTGTTTCCAATTGCATGTCCAAACCTGATTACACAATCCGTATCCCCGTTACCAGCCCTGCCCACTGGGGAAGTCAAAGGGTGTTTCCTCATTGAACCGGCGAAGAACATTATGGGTCATGCGCGCCACCTCATTGTCGTAATTATTCCACGCCATGGCCCCTGCCCAGGCAATCGAACCGGTGGAAAAAACCGCCCCGCCGCCCTCCGTTTCGAAGAAGGTCAGATCAGCGCGAATAATGTCTGCCTGAGTGCCGCTCCAATCCGGTGTCGGATCCAACAGGTCTTCCGGCGTCATCAGGTAGATGTCGGTATGTCGCACCGAAGACGCCAGCACCAGCGCGTGATCAGGCGTTCCCTGCGCCGGATCGGCACGGTCCACCTCCAACCCGGCAGCCCCGCCACCGGCCAGGCCAAAATTGCCGATACCCGGGCCGCTGATCCCGTCAAAGATAAAGGCCGCACGCGGATCCGTGGCATTGTCGCTGAGAACGTAGGGTTCGGACACATCAAAACCCTGTGACGTCATGCCAACACCGCACAGATGATTGGGCGGATGGTCATTGCGTCGCCACAGCCCGCCATATTCTCCGGTAAACCCATGATAGAACTGCCCATGCCCCGGCTCCCAGGGCCGGATGCCCGCTTCGGACCGCCGACATTCCATGATGCCGGGCATATCTTCATTGAAGCTGACCACCCAATAGAACCCGTTGCCGCCCAGATACATCAGCCGGCCGCCGCGATCCGTGAATCCCTGCAACGCCTCGATCATGTTGCGCGTGTAATATTCCGGATGGGTGCCGGTGATCACGACGTTGTAACGCTGCAACAGGGTCAGCCCATCCGCGTGCATGTCTTCATCGGTGATGACGTCGTGATCCTGGCCAATGGCATCAAGCCAGCCAAGAATATGGGTGTCCGCATTGAACTGCCAGATATTCGATCCAAACCCGCCCAGAAAGGATTTCACCTTGGGCTGCATGTCAACGATGGGCCTGAGCCGGGAGGTATGGAAAACACCCGACTCGTCGTCATGAGTCTCATAGACCGAAAAGCCGATTCCGGGATTGTTTTGAAGAAACATGTGATGCCGGTCCAATTCCACCGCGCGTCCCATGCCGATCTCGGTCCCCGGCACATCCATGCCCAGTCGATGGTTGGCATAGGCCATATAGCTGCAGGTTGGAAACAGAAAGGCGACCGTGTTGCCGGACGGTCTGTCGCGCGGAGGCCGTACCGCAAACACACAGAAATAGGCGCTGTCTTCGTCTCCGTCAGGAACCAGCCGTACTGCGTAGACACCGCTCTTGAGGTCGTTCGGGATCGTCAGTGAAAAATCGACATCCCAGCCGGCGTCATACATGTCCGTCGCATGAAAATGGATTGCGGAATAAAGATCGGGGCGCAGTTTCCAATCCAATTCCTGCCCCTTCCAGAGCCACCCCGTCATGGCGCGTGCAGGCGCATTGTGAATATGTCCATGCATCTGGAACGGCGAGATATCGCAGATCGTCCGGCTTGTCATCCGACGCGAGAAATCCCAGGCTGCCAGCAGCGACCGTTGCCTCCGCAGCAAGGCGAAATCTGTCAAAAGCGTGCGTATCGTGTCAGGCTCCTGACATGTATCGAACAGCGCGGGGCGATCGACCTTGCCATCCAGGAAGGCGGTCAGTTCACCGTCGGCTCCGCGCGTTGCCGCAATGATACACTCGCTCGGCACGCGGGCCGCAAGCACGGCCTTTGCCGACACGATATGCGCCCGCGGCGGCGTGCTGGCCTCATCGCGGTCCCGTGCAATCGCCAGTGACAGAAGCTCCTTGCGCGCGTCATAGCTCAGCGAGACAACATGCCAATGTTTTGTCGAGAGTTTGACGGAACTGACAAGCGCGGTATCGCCCGCCTGTCCTGTCAAATGGCCATCGCCGTCAATGGCGATCTCCGCAAGGCCGGGCAGAGCCACGATGCTGCGGCGACGTCCATCAAGCAGCGTCGGCCTTACCACGGCTGCAAGCGTGAAATCTTGGATTGCGGGCAAAGCGCCAAGTCCGGGTACAATCACGCAAGAGCCCGGTTTGAAGGGTTTTGAAATAGCAGTGCGCGTCCCACCCAGATCAAGCGTGATCAAATGATCCTTGTATCCCGGCCCCTCCGGGTTCGTATCGCCCTGGATAATCTGGCGAAGGTCTGCGCAATAGGTCCTGGCGCCGAACGAACTGACCATCACATCGACGGTTTCGCCCGGCTCCGCAGTCAGCTTGTTTGTATATCCGACAATCGGCAGCATCGCTTTACCTGTTCAAGTGGTTTGGGGCAGCGCGGTGTCGAGATTCTGCCCGGTCAGATCCTTCCAGCGGCGCCGGAAGATATCGCGTTCAGCCTCGACAAGGTCGGTGTAGACCACGCCCTCGATGATCTCGACTTGTGCGCCCCGCCCGACGGGCAGCTGTGCCAGGCGCCAAAGACGATAACGTTCCTCGATCACCAGAACATATTTTCTGGTCCAGTCCGCCCCGCGCATCCGGTTCAATACGCGTTGCAGCCCGGGGCTGTGATAACCGATCGGTGTTTCCATGAACTCTCGCGCAAAGGCAAGGTCTTCTTCGGTGATCTGATAGCGGGCCATATGTGTCTCGAACCTGAAAATCGGGGGCGCTGCCATGAGCGCCCCCCGTGGG
>TARA_R110002153_G_scaffold4195_6_pt1 | contig 12422 bp, 9 predicted proteins | sample TARA_R110002153 | Tara Oceans TARA_R110002153 (sample SAMEA4398193) | marine metagenome | biome: Polar Biome; feature: [SRF] surface water layer (ENVO:00010504); material: water (ENVO:00002006), including particulate matter (ENVO:01000060) such as... | depth 5 m
ATCTTTGTTATCAGAAAATGAACTAAAAACAGACATAATTTCTTTGAAAATTGAAAATAAAAACTTATCTTCGGAAATAAAAAGATTAAATTCTGTTATTTCTAGCTTGACTAAAAACAAAGAAAAGCTACAAGATTTGTTCAAATGTGTAGAAAATAGGACAAGAAAAGGAACAGAACAACAGTTGTTATATAAATTAAATAGGTTTTACAATGGTGTTTACGACAAGTGATATTGACAAAGTTCTCTCTTATAAAACTTGGAACACTAAAAAGAAAGTTGACGAACTTCTTAGAATGGACTGCTCAATGTACTGTAACTTAGGAAGTGATTCTTCTAAAAGTGACAAAGGAGAAGTGAGAGTTTCTTCAAGAAAAATCTATTTAGGAATTAAAAGTATAGATGAGTCCACAGGAACTTTGTTTTTACAAACAATGGACTCTAATAAAAATAAAACCTAATATGCCATTAGATCCGTCTGCTTATGATAAAGAACGCATAGCACACATCAATCACTTGATGGACACAATAAACGACTCTACTTCCGAAATATATGAATTACTTATTGATCGTGAATTTAATTCACTAAAAAAAGAAATAAAAAATTTAATGTCAATTCTAAAAGACATTTCAACTTCTGTAGAAGATGATATATGATGGAAAAATATTTTTAGAAAAAGACTTATTTTCTCTTTTAAAAAAGAACTTTATTCCTGATTTACAAAGAACAAAAAAAACAAATGCTTCTTATGACTGTTATTCTACTAAATTTAATTTAGACATTGAATTAAAATGCAGACGAACTCATTATGACGATTTAATTATAGAAAAATCTAAATACAAATCTTTAATGAATAGGTCTTTAGATTTGAAAACCATACCTGTATATATAAATTCTACACCTAAAGGAATATGGGCATTTTACATTGCTGAAATTAGAATGACTTGGATTAAAAAAAACTTACCAAAACAAACAGACTTTTCTAAAAAATACCACATTGAAAAAGATATTAGTTATATAAATATAAAAGAAGGAATAGATTTAGTTGCTCTTTTTCCTTGACTTGTTAGGACTTAAGCTTTCAGGTATGTATCCTTTCTTATAAGACTTACTCCAATCTTCAGCTATTTCAGGCTTATTAGCATACATCCATCTTTTTTGTTTTTCACTTTTAAAAGGCATATATAAATATTTTAGTTTCCAAATTTTGATGAACCAAAAGTGTCTTTCCCTGCTTTTTTAGTTTTTCTTCCCTTACCAAAAGAACCACCGCCACCAAAAGAATCACCGCTACCAAATCCTGATGACCCACCGTAATAATTATTTTCTCTATCTTTAAGCCTTTTTTTTAGTTCATATTCTCTTCTTTTCTCTTCTTTTAACTGTTGTTCTGACTCATAGTCAGGAGAGTTTGGACCAAAAGTATCATACCATAAACGGTAGTTGTACCTTTTCATATCACTTCTTGAATTATAAATACCAAGCTTTTCTTTTTCTCTTTTCTTTTTATCCTTTAAATCGTTAGAAGCTTTATTCATTTCAGAATAAATATCTCTTAAAACTAATCTCCTTACATCTCGGTACATTGGAATTAAGCCTGTGTTTCCTAAAATCTCAAGTGGAAGTCTATACATAAGTTCTGCTTCCTCTAAAGCCTTTCCTTGCGGAGTTTTTTTAGGAGCTGAAGTAGCTTTTTTAACTGCAAAGTCTAAAGTTTTAATTGCAGGGCCAAAAGCTGCAGCCATATTAGTTGCTATTTCACCTATACTTGTTCCTCTACCATCTTTATTGTTAGGTATTATTTGATAAGATAATCCATCTTTGTAAACATCATATTCCCCATCCCTAAGAGGCCCACCATATTCTCTGTTTAAAGGCTCTATTATGCCTGCATTCATTATCCCTTTAGTAATGTTACCAAAGTCTCTTCCTAAAACCAAGCTTGTTACAGAAGAAGCAATTGCTTGACCTAGTTGTTTTTCCAAATCTTTAGGCTCTTCTTCTTCTCCTGCTATTGACGCTAACATTTCACCAAGAATATTAGCCATCATAGTATACATAATCATACGAGTAGCTGAACCGGCCATCAAGGCTGCTCCTTTTGTTTTAGTTAGGCTTCCCATACCTACTGCATTAACAATTCCTGTTCGAGCAGTAATGTATTCATATATAAGAAAGGTAGTCATAAAGCCATTAAATGCGTTTATAGCAGTTTTAATACCACTATCATTTGCTTTTTTAGTACCTTTTAATATCCCCATAAAAGGATTAGAATTACCACCTGTCATTACTGCATTTTGATCAGCTAATTCTGTTGCAGTTTTTAATGCTTCTTTATTTTCCTTCATATAAACTTCATCATTAGCCGCTATTTTTTCCATATCAGGATCTACACCTGTAATAGCTTTAAATTCTGATTTAAAAGTACCAAACCACATCGGCCTCATTACCACCTTGTCAGGAGTAGATATTAACCCATCTGCAACCGTAGCTACAGCACCTTGATATTTAGCTCCTGTCCTATTCCATATTTGAGCTATTTTATTTGATATTTTTCCCTTAGACTTAGATGTTTTTGGATTAGAAGATTGATTTATAATATTTGCATCAATCATTCTCCCTGACATATCTTGATTAGAATACAAACGAGTGACAAGTTTACTTCCAAGATTTTTCATAGATAAAGGAGCTGAGTCACTATTTAAAAATTTCATTCCTATTTTAGCTCCTGTAACAAAAGAAATAGGAGCTGTCATTATAGCAAAAAAAGTATTGGAAGTTAATTCTGCAACAAACCTTGTTCCACTTGCGAGTATAGCACGATAGCCATTTTTCTGTAACCAAATTAAAGCGTCTTCCCCTAAAGTTGTTTGTTGATAAGCATTAGTTAATAAGTTCTCAACCACTTCTTCATTAGCCTGCTTAATAGCGTTAAACTTTTCTCTTAAGTCAGAGTCCATTCTTGCTTTATCTCCTTTTAAAAATTTTTCAGCTTCATTTATTGTTCTTCTTGCAGTTTTAATTGGCTCTGTCATATGAAAATCTAGAAGTACTCCTTTTGATCCTCTTGATGCGGAAGCATATACATTAAAGTTTAAAGGAGAAACAGATCCTGTTCTTTTTATTAAAGACTTAGCTTTTGTAGATGGTTTTAATCCTTTATTAAATTGCTCAATATAAGATTGTCCACTCGCTACTCCTAATGAGTTTTCTATGTTTGCACCTTTTTGAGCTTCACTTAATACATTTAAATGAACATAGTTGTTTCTAAGAGTAACATTATCTCCTCTTATAATTGAAGAAGTGTATTCTGCTGTTTCAGCTAAACTTAAATTAACTTCTTGAATGGTTTCAATAGATTCTTTTTCCGCTTTATTAAAACTATTATAAAGTTTTTCATTATCAATTTCTCCCGTTTCTTTATTTTTAAATTTTTCTAAAATTTCTGCTAACATTATTGCGTCATCATCGGTATAACTAGTTTCTCCCGTGTCAATTGATTCAATTGTTTTTTTAATATAAGCAGCCGCTTGATTTTTAGTTTCAGGATTATTTAAATTTGAATCGTGTTCAAGCTGAATCATATAAACCATTTGCTTAAAACTAGACCTTAAAGTTTTATTTGAATTGCTTTTAAAAGATTTAGAAACTTTTTGTTCAGCTTTCTCAAGTTTTCCTAATATCTTTTTGTACTCATAAGTAAATGCTTCTTGTGCTTTAGCAGAACTATTAAATACAGAATTAAAAATATTTTTTGTTTTTGAATCACCAAAAATCTGATCTACATAATAAAGAGGGTTTCTTCTAATAGCTTCTAGTACAGCTCCTCTTTTAGTTATTTTACTTTTTAATCTAGAATATAATTTAGATATAGGAAGTATTTTACCCTTCTCAATTGATTTTCCCAAAATCGCCCCTTGAAGAACTGCTTCCATTTTTGAGTTCATAGTAACAACTAAAGAAGGTAGAAATCCGTTGTTAATATTATTAATTAACTTTAAAACTTGTTTTAATTCCTGAGTGCTTAACCCATTTAACGCATCTATATCATTGATTAATGAGTTAAATTTATCAGCAGCAGCTCTTTCTAGCCTAGAAGGTAAAGATGAGATTTGTAAAGCTTTTGTTTCATTAATTTGCTCTATTACACTTTGTTTTTCTAATTCTAATTCAGCTTTTGTTTTTTCTTTTACAGGTTTAGATGGTGATATTTCTGATTTATATTTTTTCATTATCTCAACTTCATCAGCATCAACCTCTCCATCTTTTAACATTTGTTTCAAAGTGGCTGCATAATCAACATCACCTTTATCATTTAAAATTTTGTTTTCGTATAAATTAAATACATCACTTAATCTAGGGATTTCTGAAATCTCTAAATCAATTGCGTCTAATATTTTTTTAGTTGTTTTTTCAACTTCAGCAATGTCTGAAGGAGACAAAACAGATGATCTTTCTCCAAATACATTAATTAGATTCAAGTAATCTTGGAATACTGACTGAGGAATTGAGGCAGGATTTTTTATAGAAAAAATTTTATTTAAGTTAGGAGAAACCGATTTTGCAATACCGATTTTTGTTCTAATATTTTTTAATGCAGTTGGTCTTTTTTTTCTAGCAATTGAAACTTCTTCTGCAAAGTTTGCGTTTTCAAAAACTCTGCTCATATAGTCAACAAAACTATCAACAGAAGCATCATTTAACATATTAACTTTAGTAAATCTTTTTATAATAGCAGCAGCTTGTTTAGTAGTTATTTTTCCTTTTTCAACCATCTGAGAAACTTCTTCTGCTAATATTTTGCTTGCATTAACAAATGATTTTATAGCATCCTTTGCTCCTCTATTTAAAGATTTTATTTGTGAGGCAATTGCTTGTTTTTCAGTTAAAGTAATTTTAGATGGTTCTTTAACATCTAGTCCTAAACTTTTCTCTGCTTTTTTAATTGCAGCTTTAGGGGTTGGAGCTTTCTTTTCTTTTATACCTATTGACTCCCTAACCTTTCTAACCATAGCTTCTCTCTGAATGTCACTAGAGTTTTCGTATACTTTTGTTTTTTGCAAATAGTCTATTGCAGCTTTTTCAATTTCTTTTGGATTAGTACTTTCTTTTGTGTTTCTTGACTTTTTCTTTTTAACTATGTTTTTAATTTTGTCCATCACCCTTTCAAAACCACTAATGTTTTCGATTGGTTGTATTTCAACTTCAACTTCTGAAACCACTTCAACAGAACTTGTTTCACCTTTAGCTAATTGTTCAGCTATATTTTTAAATGTTTCACTTCCGTACTTATTAAATTTAGGGTTGTTAGCATTACTCAATGGTTTTGTTGGTGTAAATGTCTTGCCTGTTTCAGGATTAAAAGCACCCTTAATAAATCCACCGTTTTTAGCAAATCCCAACATAGGAACCCATTGTCCTTTAGAGTCAGCACCTGTTCCTCGACCCGTAGAATTATACATTAAAAACTTATCGCCATTATTAGTTTTTATTTCTAAAATTTGTCTTCCATCTACTACACCTAAATCTCTGTTTATTTCCCAAGTAATATTTTCAGAATCTAATTTTTGTCCTAAATTAATTACTTTATTAACTTCATTTGGCAAGTTATCAAAGTCATTTAAAGAATTAACAGGAGTAGTGAACTCTCCAAAGACTTCTAAGTTATCATTAATGCTTTCGTATATTTTAGGAGATGCATCCTCGGTTTCTTCAACCATACCCAACTCCTTTTTTTGTTCTGTAGTTAATCTTTCCTTTATCTTAGGATTCATAACATCTTCCATTCCAATTACTTCTACATCTCCAACTATATTTCCAAAAGAACCTTTTACAAAATCTTCATTATTTACGCTGTTACTAGAAGGTATGTTTTGACTACCTGCATTATCTCCATCTACTTTTTGAACTACACTTCTGCTTCCATCTTTATTGGTAGTAACCTCTACAGTTTTAACTCCTTCTCCTTCTTCAGTTTCAATAGTAAACACCTCTTTACCTGTAGGTATCTGTGAGTCTTTGACTGTTTTAGGTTTTTCTTGTTCCGAAATTCCTAATTCTTGTTTTTGCTTGGTAGTTAATTTTTCCTTCATTTTAGGATTCATAACATCTTCCATTGCTAATACTTCAGATTCACCAACTATATTATCATAAGCACTTTCTACATATCCTTTAGTCTCAAGAGTGTTGTCTTTTGAAAGAGTTTCGCTACCTGCTACTGTTCCATCTAACTTTTGAACTATTTTTCTGCTTCCATCCTTGTTAGTGGTTACTTCTACAGTTCTAACCCCTTCTCCTTCTTCAGTTTCTAATGTATATATTTCCTTACCCGTTGGTATTTGTGAATCTTTATATCTTTCTGTTTCTTCAATAACAGCTTCTGTCTCCTCAACAGCTTCTGCTTCTAATTGATTTTCTTGAAGATTCTTTATTTGAGATTTTAAATCTGCAATTTTGTTTTTACCCGTAACAGTTCCTAAAACTCTCCCCTCTAATTCTTGTACTTGTCTTTCTAAAGTTACAATTGCATCTACAGTTGGGCCATTAAGATCAGGATTAGCTGCCATTACTGACTGTTTAGTTCTTCCTTCTAATATTTTATTATGAAGCTTTTCTTTTCTTCCTTCAAAATCATTGTCTATTTCAATTTTTAAATTTGGAGCAGTTAATTGCTCATAGGTCATTCCATCAATAAGTGCATCTATTTCTTCTACTGTAGCTTTCTTGCCATTAACTTTGTATTTTGGGTTTTGATACCTTACTGCTATTAAATCTTTTACAGATCCCGGAGCTTCTGCAATACCTTCTAATAATATTTCGCCTGTGTCATACTCTTGCCCTTGGTCTCCATATAAATTAGTTGCTGTAATACCTGCGGTTTCACCTATTGAACCCCCTACCGACTCTACTAATGCTGCTGAACCAATCGCTTTTCTTTTTAAAGCTTTAGCTGCAGCCTTAGACCCTACACTCCCTGCTTTTGTTAAAAAAGGTTTTGCAATTTTACCACCTAATCTACCTGTTAACGCATCTATTGTACCGATTGCTAATCCTCTTGCAACTGCATCAAACCTTAATTCTTTAACAACCTCTTCGTTTTGTAGTAAATTTTGAACATTTTTTGCAGTTAACTCTTCCCCCTTTTCTTCAAGCCTTGCTTGTAATAACTCTCCATAAGTTAATCCTGTTTCTAATACCGTACTACCTGCTGCAAAAGCATATGGTATACTAGCTGCTGCTCCTGCAAGTGCACCTGCTGCTCCACCCACAGGACCACCTACCGAACCTGTGGTTGCACCTAATGTTGCACCTGTTCCAATTGTCGCTGCTGCTGCTGCTGCTGAGCCTTTGTTCCCTGCCATACCTGCAAATGAACTTACCATAATTTCAGGAATTATACCGGGGTTAAGCACAATTCCTTTTACAAATCCCCATACACTATTCCCGTCTGCTTTTTCTTCATTATAAATTTTTTGATAATTTTGCATTTCTTGAGAAGGACCTAATCTTAAAGCGTTTTCGTTTTTAGAAATAAACTCTTGAATGTCTTCTAATGATGCATTAGTTCCACCCAAAAGTAAATCGTTACCACTCTCTGCAATTTGACCATTTTCAAAACCGGCTTGAGCTGCACGACCCATATCGTCAATTAAATCTCCAAGACCTGCATCTGTTCCAAAGTCAATTGCATTTAAAAAAGCTCCGAAATTACCTTTAAAAAAGTTTTCTTCTTTAAGTAATCCTTTATTTGAACCGGGAGACGGTGAAGTTGTAACACCTGATGTGCCACTTGAAAAACTTGATATTGAACCCGGAGAATCTTTTTTTTTTAATTGTCCTTCGTCTAGTACTTGATTAAACACATCAACACCAAATTCATTAATTAAATCACCTTCAGAGAATACCTCACCTGAAGGAGTCTCGTAAAAACTTCCACCATTAAAATTTATTTCAGGAGTTTCTTCTTCAACAAATTCTTTAAGTTGCCCCTCATTTACAAGTTGGTCAAACAATTCATCACCATACTCCTCTAGTAATTCTGATTCACTAACTTTAGAACCATTTGGTGTTACATAAAAAATTTCATCCATAGTAATTATTTATTAAGGGCAAGGCACTTTTAGCAAGGCACTTTTAATTTTGTTTTAAGATTTTCTTTCTTTCCGCCAACACAAGGGCCATAATCACCTTTACCGCCTGTAAACTTCTCGTTTTGTGCTAGTTTATCTACTTGCTTAGTTTGCTTTAATACATAAGTCAACCACTTCTCAAATCGTTGTTCTTCTTCTAGTGCACTAGAATTTAAATTAATATCTGAATCTAAATTAAACTCCGCAGGATATTCTGCATTACCTTTCCAACCATCTATAGTTACAAGGGTATTATCCGTTGTTCCAACTCCTGTCGCTTCCGCTTTTAGACCATACTCACTATATCTATCATTTAAAACTTGAGCTACTTTTGTATCACTTTGGTCTAAGAATGGCTCTGTGCCTGTCAGAGTCTTAACCTTAGGGAATCCTTCTTTAATAAATGAACTTATTTCATTATCAAATCTAGAGTCATTACCTTGTCTGTTTGCTCCTACCCCGGTAAAGTCAAGGTTGAGAGCTAAACTATTTCCGTCTTTATCTTTTTTGAAATTCCCTGCTTCCAATGCTTTTTGAGGATCATCAAGTTCTACAATTTCATTACCTATTATTGCCCAATCTAAATCACTAATGTCTTCAGTAAATTCAATTGTTCTGTTTTTCTTAGGGTCAACATATTCAAATGAAATAGATAGTCCATCCGATGATGGGTTAACACCTACCAATCCTGCATTTTTAGCTGCCTGAGTACCAATTAAAGATTCAAAAGATGCAACTCTTTCTGCAGCCGATTGGCCTTTAATTGAGTTCCAAGTTCTTTGAACATTTTCTTTAGCCTTATCATCTTTATCTTGTCTTCTAACATCTGCAGGTGCATATTGTTTATCCTTTGGTGTCTTAAACACTTCTTTAACCTCAACTTCTTCTGTATAATCTACACCTATATCTATTTGTGCTCTAAGAACTTCTTCAGAAACCCTTTTTTGTTCATCGGTTAGCAAAGGAACTATACGACCTGCCTTGTTTTCAAAAAGAATCATATTAGGATCTGTTTTAGCTTTAGCAATATTTGCAGGTGTATTCATTGCTTCATAATATTCTTCGCCTGTTGCAGGGTTTGTATTTTTAAAATCTAAAAGTACAGATGATCCTGCTAAAGTATTACCTTCAAGTTGACTTTGTATATAATTATTTTGTGATTCTTGAAATAATGTAATAGAAGTAAAATCCGCTAAAGTAATTGGTTTTTCTCCGGCTGCTTTTCTAGCTGCATTAACACTATCTAACTGAGCTTGTTTGTCAGCAGCACTCATACCTTCCCATTTTCCACCCGATTTGCTCCTTACATCTGATATGGTTTTAAAAATACCTTTTTTATAGGTACTTCCTAAATTTTGCATTACTACTTTTTGTTCTCCAACCATTTCGTTATATTCTTCGGAAGCAGCCATAACATCAAACTTAGTTATCTTCTGTTTGATTCTATTTTCTAAAACTTGAACAGACTCTATATTGTCCGGATCAGGAATTAAAGGTCCGTTAGGATTGCTAGGATCAGCAGGAATCATCTTTGCCATTGAAACAATACCGGTTAAGGGATTAATTACCATTGAAGATTGACCGGCTCCTTTTCCAAAGTTTCCAAATCCTTCAACAGTTTCCATTAACCAATTCTGCGTACTTGAAGCTTGTTCTCCCGGAGGTAAACCTGAATTGTTCATAGCCATTTTCGTTTCCCATTCAGCATTGTAATTCTCTAATAAACTAAATGCTTGGTCAGTCCCATCTACAAGGTTTTGATTCATAAGAGTATACTGTTTTACACTCATTTGGCCGGATTTTAATAGTCCGGTCATTATAAGTTTTTGCTCCGTTAATTTATTTGCACCATCTATTGCAAATGTATTTAAATCTGAATTTCCACCTTGAGGTACGTCATTTAATCTTGCTGTGTATTCCCTAGAAGCAGAATCAATTGCTGTTCTAGTTTCTTCTCTTACTCTATTTTCCTCTTTTAATACATTGGTTAAGTTGTTACCAACTTCATTCCAATCTATTTGAGTATTAGCTGTGTCTCTTGCAACTCTTTTATACGCAGTAGCCATATATCTATTTATTTATATTATCTTTTTTATCTTCTATTACCTATTAAAACCATACTGTTGTTGCAGATCAAATTGATTTGCAAACTCAGTAGTCCCAAATGTTGATTTAGATTGAGCCGGTGACATACTTTTTGAGTATTGTCTAAATTGCCTATTGTTTAATGCACCGGCTTGATTAGGAGTCAAATAACTAGCACCCCCTGATGCGTTAAAGTCGGCTTTAGCTGTAGGACTTAATTCAGTCATACCCCCAACTGCAGCTTTTGTATTAGAAGTTTTTTGAGAATAAGCTCCTCCTAATGAAACAGCACCTCCTACAGCACTAACTGTAGATTGTATCCCTGCTTGTTTAGCAGCTTCAGAGGCGGCTTGTGCTTCTGCTGCTTTTTGTTGATTACCCGCTACTTCTTCTAAATCTAAAGAAACATTTAAATCTCTAAGCCTAGAATCTTCTTCAAGAATAGCACCTTCAATGTTTGTAAGTTCGTCTCCCATAGCAGTTCTAACACCTGCTTGCCCTGCTTGTTGTGCAGCAAGAATTCTACCTGCGGTAGCTGCTCCACCTCTTTCGCTTTCAACACCCGCTTCTAAAGCTTGAGCACCTGCTGCTAAATTTGCTTCGCTTTCAAGCTCATAACCCTCTTTTTTAATAGACATTTCTTCAGCAAAATTTACTTCTAATCTACCTCTAGCTGCTGCCATTGCTGCATCTGCCTCTCGTTCAGCTTTTGCTTGAAGTTTTTTTTGTTTTGATGCTTGAGCAAAACTCATTGCTGCACTTCCTAATCCTATTACTACTCCGGCTATTGCTGCTGACATAATTCTTTATTTTTTTTTATTACATATTCGGGAAGTTCTTTAAAATCCTCCGTGTACAATTCTTTTTCTGCTTCTTCAACTGTTTCTGCATCTGTTTTATAAACACAAACCCAAACACTATCTTCGTGTATATAAGCTATTCTTTGCGTTCCTATCTCTGTTTGCACTACCATAGGTGCTTTAATTCTATTAACCTCGCCTTTGTCATTTATAATTGACATTTCTCCACTCATATAAAAAGAAGGGTGATTAGTTTTATGAATAAAACTTAAAACCAACATTCCTTTAGGCATAAATATTTCTCTTGTATATATACCATCTTTTATATGATGCTTTAAAGGCATTGCACTTTCCATCTCTTTTGTGTGATGATGAATAGTTTCTTCAACTGAAAGCATTTGCTCTTTAAAGTTATTAATTCTTTCCCACAATAACCCTCTGTTTTGATTAATGTTTTCTAAAACATTTTCCGGCTTATTATGTTTTTTTGTAAGAACACTCATATTAACACAAAGATACTAATTTTAAGGAAATGATTTCATCACATCTGCTAAAACCGCAAACAACTCAATTTTAGAAGTATTAGAATTTGTTAATTTAAAAACACCGTAATGTCCTAAAACACCGTGAGATTCAGCAACTGAATTTTTAATATAAAGTGTATACACCTCTTGAGATGGTATTGGTACTGCACCTGTGGTAGTATTGTCTATAGTTAATGTATTTGCTCCAAAAGATAAATTTTGATTTATATCACTTATTTGACCTGCTAAAATAGGGTTAGGATGCCCATAATAAACCATATCTCCTATGCTTACAATATTACCTATAAATAAAGTGGTAGGATAACTTAATATTTGAGTAGTTCCTGTTGTTACAACTGTGGTTGTATTGCCCAATCCATTCAAAGAACGTAATGCATAATTATCTAACAATGCAGGTGTGCTTCCTGAATTTCTAATATAACCAAAATATGAACCCTCTTTTTTTTCAAAAAATTCATTATTTATAAATCCTGTCGTTTGTTGATCACTTTCCAAAGTAACTCCCCAAGAGTCATCACCTTCTAAATTTATAGTTTTAAAAAGTTTATTTTCTAGAGGTTGATCATTAAATACAGAAGTTAAAGTTGAAGGGTAATCAATACCATAATAATTATTTCTTAACTCATTTGTGTTGTGTCTATACAAATTGCCGTTTCTAAAAGTATAAAAAAAGTTATTCATACCTATCATCCAATCAGGAGCATAAGAATAAAAAGAAGGGAATCCTTTAGAACCCGGATCATATGTTAATGTATAGTTTTGATTTGCTGCTGTTGCCATATTTTATTTTTTTAACAATGTGTAGTGTCACCACATTCTCTTATAATATCACTCATTAATACTGCATTTGTATTCACTCCAC
>TARA_R110002153_G_scaffold38841_4_pt1 | contig 12408 bp, 2 predicted proteins | sample TARA_R110002153 | Tara Oceans TARA_R110002153 (sample SAMEA4398193) | marine metagenome | biome: Polar Biome; feature: [SRF] surface water layer (ENVO:00010504); material: water (ENVO:00002006), including particulate matter (ENVO:01000060) such as... | depth 5 m
TACACAAAAATACAACATTGGAGAACCTTTTAACATCGCTGAGATATATCAGGTGCTCAATAGAGTAGAAGGTGTTGTAGATACAACGGATGTCTCAATAACACAAAGGACAGGCACAGGCTATTCTAACATATTTTACGATACAGAAGAGAATCTATCAGTTGACGGAAGAATGTTACTGGTACCTAACGACACAGTATTAGAAATAAAATACATCTCATCTGATATCACAGGGCAGATTGTAGGAACACTAAATCAGGATCCTTCTTCAAGCTCAACAGGAACAGGCACTTTCTAAACAATGACTATTAAAAGATACATAGCAGACGCTGACAACACTATCACTAATTCGTTTAAAGCGAATTTATCCACCCGAGCAACCGGTTCTAATATGGGCCTGTCGGACTCCGTAGAAGTCTTTTCTATTTTCGGCCAAGCCTCGGGAAGTACTGCGGGATACTCCCAGGAACTCTCCAGGATCTTGATGCAGTTCCCGATTAGCGATATTTCTACAGACAGAACAAATGGCATAATTCCAGAAAGCGGAAGTGTTTCTTTTTTCTTAAGAATGTATAACGCCAAACACCCATTTACAACTCCAACAAACTTTAATTTAGTTGTACACCCAGTTCGTGAATTGTGGGAAGAGGGTTATGGATTAGATATGGATGAGTACAAGGACCTCACCTATGATGGTTCCGGCTCAAACTGGCTACGCAGAGCAACAAGTTCCGCTGGCGTATTAAGTTGGTTAAAACCGGGCGGTACGCATTATGGCCATGAAAACCCTCCAACAACCTATACTGTAAACTTTGCGAAGGGCACAGAAGACATGGAGGTTGATATCTCTGAATTGGTAGAGCAATGGATAAAAGGCTCTGGCGGTGGCGGTAAAACAAATTATGGAGTTTTGGTAAAACTTACCGGCTCTCAAGAAGGTTACTCAGCAGTCACAGGTGACTCAGAGATCGTGACAAATACAACTGGTTCAAAGACATCTTTCTATACAAAGAAATTCTTTGCCAGAGATAGTGAATACTTCTTTAAAAGACCATGCATTGAAGCAAGATTCGATGAGTCGACTAAGGATGACAGAGGAAACTTCTATTATAGTAGTTCTTTAGCAACTGCTGACGCGAACACAAACACGTTGTATCTATACAATTATGTTAGAGGCAAACTGACCAACATACCTGGAGTTGCAACAGACTATTCGGGAGAAGTATATGTTTCCTTTTTCTCGGGCAATGTAGATAACACTGCGATTTCGACCACTCACGGCCCAATACAACTAGTAAATACCACTGATTTTGTACAGTCAGGGAACCCACACTGTGTAACTGGTGGTTATGTGTCAACTGGTATTTATTCAGCCTCTATTGTGTTAACAGGTGCCGCAACGCCACTAACAAGAATATACGATGTGTGGTTCACCGGAAGTTTGGATACAAGATCATCTGAGAAAAATGATGCGGTTCGTTTCCACACAGGTTCATTTGATCCGAACACTCTTGATAGTTCTCCAATTTATAAAACGCCAACGTACTCAAGTAAGATAACAAACTTGAAGACAAACTATGGCCCGAATGAAAACACGAGGTTCAGACTTTTCGTCCGCGAAGTGGGAGAAGACTATAACATATATACCAAGGCCACGAATGAGATAGAAAACCTCATTGTAGAAGATGCGTACTACAGAATTTATAGAGTAACAGACGATCTAGAAATTATAAATTTTGGAACAGGTTCTCTAACCCCTGGCGCAGAAGAGGCAAAAACCGACTATACTAGATTATCATTTGATGTCTCAGGAAATTACTTTGATTTCGATACTTCTCTTCTAGAGAGCGGATATTCTTACGGTATTAAGTTTGCATATTATGACGGAGAAGGATACTTAGAACAACCAGATGTTTTCAAGTTTAGGATTGTAGATAAGACATGAGTTTAAAAGATCTATTCAAGCAAGGGAAGTCAAAAGTTCTTGTTGCGAAAAGCATTGAAGAAATCGGCACCGAAGCCGAGTCGGAAAGATATGTTTACGAAAGGTCAGAAGAAAGAAAAAGAACTATTCCACATATAGATTTTTCTAATCCAAAAAACTTTGCTAAATTTGGTTCAGCAGAAGAATATTATGCTCAGTCAATATCTAGAATCTACAACACTTATCCCTATGATGGGTCTCGTTACGAGAAACAAGCCTGGGAGAATAGTTCTTCATACCTTGATCTCTATATCTTAGAAGAGTTATATCCTAGAACAAACGGGTACGCCATCTTCTCCCCAGACAGTTCAGGAAACGGTTGGGGTAATAAATCTGCTACAATCGGCGCTTATGACAAATCTTCAGATTTAGAATATATTTTTCTAAAAGGTGGTCCAAACCCAAATCACGATGACACATCGGTTCAGAAAGCCTTTCCGAACATAGAAACTAGACGATCCGGTAATGTCGGCGCAAACCTACTTGACCTCTCGGTTAACAGGGAATCCAACTTAAAGTTTGACGGTGCTGAAGGTAACACAGTAGAGTTCTGGTTGAAGAAATCACAATTTTTGTCTGATATTAACGCTGGTGGTTATGAGGTAGTATTTGACTCTTATACAACAAGTAGTGTCTCTTCTTCTGTTAATTATGCACGTTTGAGAGTCGAGTTAACAGGAAACACATCTGCCTCACCATTCCGTGTCACGTTCATGTCCGGTACAAACGGCCTCCACAGAGAGACCATCGGTGATGTGACGACATCTTCTGTTGGAGACAACAACTGGCACCATTATGCGTTTGTTCTCAAAAATACTGGTTCTTTAGGCCCAGTTTCCAGCAATAAACCACCTGTTTCCCAGAACAACAGAAAAGATATCCAAATTGATTTTTATGTCGATGGTACCTATAACGCCACCGTCGTCACAGGCTCTTCTATTGGCTATGTAAGCGGCGGAATGGTGGCTACCGTAGGTGCACTCGCTGCATCCCCTTCCGGAGCAGCAGGCGGCACTATAGAAGCAAATATACCTACTTTTTCAAGCACTTCCGACATGCAGAAGATGAGAGGGTATGGTAAACTTTCAGGATCCCTAGACGAAGTAAGATTCTGGAAGGAAGGAAGAACAGCCAGACAAATTGGACTGAACTGGAAGAGCGCACTTGGAGCGGGGACAAATTTAGATGAAGCAAATACACAACTTGGAGTGTATTACAAATTTAATGAAGGTATAACACAGACGGCAAGCGTAGACTCGAATGTTTTAGATTATGCCGGTAGAGTTACAAATGGTGATTGGGTAGGTTACGAAGCCGCCGCAAGATCCACAAACTCAGCAATCGTTGAATCGAGTGCTTCTGCGGAAGAATTTAAAGATCCGATTGTATACTCTTTTCACCCTGATGTAAAAAGTCTTAAAGAAAGCAAGGAGTTAGAGGGTCGAGTATATGACTTTGAGAACCCCGGTGGCTTCTATCGAACATTCCCAGATTGGATGTTAGCAGAAGATTCTGAGACAGAAGAAGGACTTTTAAAACTAACTCAAATCATGTCAAGTTATTTTGACACCCTGTATCTTCAATTAAAACAATTACCGTCATTAAAAGACGTGCAATACGTAAGTTCCAGTATTGGAGCCACAGGAAGTTATAAACCTCTTCCTTTTTCAGAGAGAGTATTAGAATCTAAAGGATTCTTGACATCCGAGATTTTTGCTGATGCAACTATATTAGAGCAGTTCTTAGACAAGGACGATCATAAGTTGTTTACAGAAAAACTGTCAGATGTTAAAAATCTTATTTATCAGAATGTTCATAACAACTTGGTAAATATTTACAAAACAAAGGGTACTGAAAACGCATTTAGAAACTTTATTAGATGTTTTGGTGTTGATGATGAAGTAATTCAACTCAACGCTTATGCTAACAATCAGGTATTTGAACTTAAAGACAATTATCGTTACCGTTCGGAAAGAAAGAATTACATCGATTTCAACACTTATGGCGATTCCGATGCTGTTGTATATCAGTTTAAGTCAGGTTCAAACAGTTCAGGGTTCATATCTGCATCGCAAGCATTGTTTTATGAGCACGGTACAGCCCAGACTTTTGAGTGTGAGGTAATCACACCTAAGCCGACAGACCCCAGAGTTAAAAACGCTGCTTTTTATAACAGCCTAAACTCTTCTGTATTTGGAGTTCAACAAGTAAACTACAGTGCAAACGGTACTGTAAATGAGGCGGATACGAGTTTCGAATTGGTTGCTGCTGATGACTATGCGAACTTTCAAGTCTTTCTTGAGAGAGAAAATATTGGTTCAACAACAGCAAAATTTGTTTTAACTGGCTCAAACGCTAGTGGTTTCACAAGTTTGACGAGTTCTCTCTATAGGGAAATGTACGACAACAGAAAGTGGAATTTGGCTGTAAGGGTTGTTCCAAATGGCCACCCATTTGTCAACACAGTTTCAGGCTCTACAGACAATAAAGGATACAAAGTTGAATTTTACGGCGTAAACTATGATGCGAACACTATTCGAGATAGTTTCTACTTAACCGCTTCTCTTGCCACGAAAACAGGAGATTCTGCACCACTCGACACAAGAGGGGATAATTTCTTAAAGAACGGCAAAAGAATGTACGTCGGTGCTCTTAGGACAAACTTTACAGGTACACTGGTAAGCGGATCTGATTTAAAAGTGTCATCGACAAGAGCCTGGATGGACTACATAACTAATGATGAGGTGAACGCACATGCGATTGACGCATCAAATATTGGTACACTCCACCCTTACCGTTCTGCCTATCTCTTTGAGAACTCTTCCTCCGCGCCACCGATATCAAAAGCATATCAAGGGAACAACCCATACGTTCCAGCAATGAAAACGCTTGCGCTTAATTGGGACTTTAAAACACTTACAGGTTCTTCTCCTGCTGGTACCTTCTCTGTGGTGGACTTTGCGTCTGGTTCAGCAGAAGACTTTGGTAACTATCGCTGGTTAGGCAACATTGTTAATATGCAACACCCCGGACAGGGAAAATACTTTAGAGCCAGTGAATCAAATGTTGTTGACACAAATTATGTGAATTCAGCAAAGCAACAAGAACCAGAGTCCATCACTGGTCTTGACATGATTAACTCCTTGTCTCGTGACGATGTGCAGTTTACTAGAGAATCTCGCCCAATAAGTTACTATTTCATGCTTGAGAAAAGCATGTACAAGGCTATTACCGAGCAAATGCTTAATTTCTTTGCGACAGTAAAGGATTTTAATGATTTAATCGGAAGTCCAGTTAATCGTTACAGACAAGAATATAAATCTATGGAGAAGATCAGACAACTTTTCTTCGAAAGAGTAGACAACACTCCAGATTTAGATAAGTATATTGAGTATTATCGATGGCTTGACTCATCGATTGGTGAGATGGCGGAACAATTGTACCCAGCATCAGCCGATCATGCTCAAGGTTTGAAGACTATAGTTGAGAGTCACGTATTAGAAAGAAACAAATATAGACATCAACTTCCATCAGTGGAACAGGCTAGAAATTATGACAGACTATTAACAGAAGAAGATCAGAGACTCCTGCACATTCAACAGATGCAGGATGCTGCTTCTGGCGAGTACGGAACCCAACTTCAGCCACAAACTGCAAGCCCACTTAATATTAATAAATCTTTTAATTGGTGGAGTCTAAAGGCAGACCGTACAAACACTGCTGAGATCACTTCAGGTGATGCCACAGTAGACAAGAATAGAGAACAAATACGAAGAGTTATAGCAAACGGGGAAACCCTTGCTCTAGGTGCCGCCTTCTATAGAAGAGGTACAAAACAAAGTTTAAACGATGAATATAACTCACCCTCGATTAAGGGAGCACCAGTTGTAAAGGTCACCACTGCTATAGCAGGAGGCTCGAACTCTTCCAGAGAAAGCAGTAATCAACTTATAAAGCCGGGTGTTGTTATAGAAGCAGGTTCGATAACATACCTCAGATCAGACCAAGTGCCAGACACTGATGATATTACCGCAAACTCAACAAGATTCCCAAAGATTAAAGTACAACCTAAAATTAACGCTTTCGATGAATCGGAAGCAGAGAGTAGGCAAGTAAAGACGAGAGGTGGTCTTCCTTCTGTCTACAGTGGTAGTGCTGGACTGGTTTTCTCTAACGTACACCAGTATGTTGCTCATGGCACGGAACAACCTATGCAAAGTCCTTTTGTAAAGAAATACGTTGGTGGCTATGGCGATAGAAGTGTTCCAATTAGTTCTGGGTCACAAAACGAAAACTCAAGACTAGAAAGATTTAGAATATCAGCCACCGCATCTCAGCTTGACTTAGATAATTGGACACAAGCAACTGCGACCCTTACGTTTGATGCATCGAACTTCAATTCGGTGAACAACGGTACTGTAGCACTCACAGATGCAGCAGGAACAACTAAAACATATAAAATTAGAAACGATTATGGCGCATCTGCGGCCACAGAATTTAATGCAGCCGCCAATCGCAACGCTTGTGGAACTAATTTTGCTGGCGTCGTCGTCAGTGCGAATGGTCACGCTGGTACAATTTTTGTATTAGACAGCGCAGGAACAAGATTCTCCGCTGGAGGCACCGATTTCTCTGATGGTGTTATGGTTTTCAAACAAGCGACTTTAGGAGATACGGGAAACACTACAATCACTACAGCAGCAAGTTTTGACAACACAACAAGCACAAACATAGGCTCTGCATTCGCCGGAGGCTCTGGTGTAGATATTAGCATATATGAACCTAGAAAGAACCTCTCGGGTACCGAAGACTTAAACTTACCTAGAACCGATATCAGTAAGGGAACTAGAAGGGTCTATAATACAAAAAACCTATTACAAACAACCGCTTCCGCAGATCAGAAGACGACTGTGCTTGGAAATTATGATGCAAATTATCAAGTTGTACAAACTTCCGGAAGAAGCGAGAACAACCTGTGGTTTTCTAAAAACTCAGGTAGTGTTACCAGCACAACACCAGAGATATCATTTTTAAACAGTAACCTAGATTATGAATTACCAACTAGAACGGTTCATAAGTCGGTATTTGTAGAACGATTCTCTTCTCCTGGTGGGTTTGAAGCAAGTTCTCTGGGATATCTAGACCCACAAGCAGCTGAAAAGTCTGTTTACAATGCTTTGCCATTTAGAAATTTAAGTGTTTTAAATGGTTCTGGAAGCATTGTCCAAGCAGCGACAGCAACCCTTACGTTTGACGCTTCAAACTTTAATTCAGTGAATAATGGTACTGTTCAACTCATAGACGCAGGCGGCATAAGCAAAACTTATAAAATTAAAAACGACGCTTCAGCCAATGCAGCAAGTCAAGAGTTCAATTCTGGAGCAAATAGAGGTGCCGCAGCAGAGAATCTTGCTCAAATTGTTGAAGGCTCCAGTGGTCATGGCGGCACAATCTTTGCAGCAGATAGTTCTGGAATACGCTTCTCAACTGGAGGATATAATTTCTCTGATGGAGTCGTCGCGTTCACTCAGAAGTTTACTGGCCCTACTGGCAACACCACTGTTACAACTGCGGCAAGTTTTGATAATACAACAAGTACAAACATAGGCTCGGCTTTTGCGGGCGGTTCGGATGGAAGCACAGTACCAGCAGAAAATGATACCAACGGTGCACACCTTAACATTTATAACAATATCCATCCCGGTCTAGGTGATGGGTATAACGAATTATCCCGACGTCACGCTGGCCAGTTTGGTATCGATAGTGTTTATGGCACCTTAGATGCAGATGGTTACGAAACAACTGCTTCTTACCAGAAACAACACAGAAACGTGAAAAGAATGATTAAGTATGCTGATGCAGCATTCGATGTACATGGGGACGATAGTTACCACACAAGTCGATATCTGACAGCCTCAGTTTACAACAATTTATTTTATAATGCGGCTGTACCTCAAAGTGAATTGCAGTATGCATGGATTAGTGCCTCTTTAAGTAGCCCCGCAACACACCCTTTGATTGGTCACACCTCAGTTCAGAAAGGCTATGATGGTCAAGTGTCCGGAGCAAACGGGTACGAGGACGCTATTAACTTTACCGATGGGCAATTCCCACAGTACTCTGGCCTTCAGTCAGACCTTGCGGGAATGAATACTTTGGTATTAAATGTTCTGACTACAGGCAGCAACCTTTTGACAACGGACACAGAGTATAGAAACACAGAACTCGCGACCGTTACAGACGGCGAGCAATTCCACGCTCTGATGAAGCACCGTAATTCTAGGCAAGGTGCAAGTTGGAGATTGAATATGAAATCCGATCATCCTCTTGTACGCAACCAGAGAAGCAATAACATCATTGATGTTGTCGAAATTAAGAATGCAGCCAAGACAAATAGAGATGACGTTTCCAGTTTTGACAAAAATCAGAGTTTAAAGAAAGTTATAAAGACAGTTAAAAAGTTTACTGTACCGCCTGTAACAAGTAAGTTCAAACCACTTACCCATGTGCTGAATGACCAGGGCGACGAAATATTATCAATCAAAGATACTTATTCCAACAACTTTGACTTTATGACAAGCCCAGAACTTGATTCTAGGTTAGGAGTCAAACAAGAACAAAAGCAAATTCATGATGTTATAGTCAATGATGCTTCGGAAGATGGTGTAATTGTTGAAAGATTAGACTACAAAGAGACGGTTTATCCGAGAGAAGAAAATGCATATCTTGGAAAAGTGAGAGGTCGTATTACATTTACAGAAGGTAGCGGTAGTACAGACTTTAATAGAATCTTAGGAGAACAGGCAACTTTCTGGAGAGACAACCCGCATGATAGAAGAAGGCAGGATAACACAGCACTTAACTCACAAGGTATGTTATTAGATCAATTTGCTGGCTCCTCCTCTGCAAACCCCAACACCATCTACCCTGCTGGTGATTACAACCAATCGCAGTTCTTTGCACCAGGCTTCTCATGCTGGCCCCTAGATGCACATTACTTATCGAACTCCCATGGTGAAGGTTTAAAAAACTACTGGTATGACCCTGATGTCGCAACCGGTGGTGGAGACGCAACAATTCAAGCAAACGAGCCCCCACAAGGCAATATTGCAAAAGCACCTCAAGGAGAACTTCTTACTCTCAACATTGGAGAATTAATATATTCAATAAACACTTCCGCATTCCCTGAAGGTGCACCCGCTTTCTATGGTTGGAGAGGCCCAGCAACGGCTTCTCAGAACTTCATTTACCCGAACACATTTAGTTATTATTCCGCCTCTGTTATTGCAGACCCAGAGTCGAGCGCCGTTAGTGCTGTGAAGAGTGGAACTAGTAGGCTTCTAACATACAACTTTTATAGAGCGGACAAAGATTCAGGTAATAGACCATTTCATGACTCGTATGAAGAGTATTCTTCCGACATCAGGGCACTTGCAAAAAACAGTACAGTGGTGCCAGAATTCCGAGTGTCGGAGCACATAGATCATTACATTGATAATAATTTTGGATTCAATAATCGATTTTTGACCCTTCAAGGGGCAAATAGCGACATTTCTGCCAGTGCAGAAACAGCGACAAGCGTTTATAAAGAGGACTTCTTTAAAGTATATTCCCATTCAGACTTTATGCAACAATTTGCAAAGTTTGATAAAGACGATAACGATATAACAAAAATAAAATTAAGTTGCCATGGCGTGAAAAAGTTACTACCATATAACGGTTTTTACCCAGCATTGCGAGCGGTGCAACTTGGTAGTTTATTCTCTTCATCTTATGCACCATATATTTCAGGTTCTAACTTTGCCCAAACCGGCTCAAACGAGGCCGAAAGACTTTCTACCTTGTTGCAGTCTTTCTTCGCACCAGGAATCATGTATAACACAATCAAATCCGGTATTGCCGTCGACTTCCCGGTTGTAACGGGATCAGCAGCATTTAGTGCTATCGATGGTTATGTAAACCCAGGATTTAAAGCAAGCGGCAATAATACGGTTAATCAAGCGGTGTATAACTACAGAATGCCGTTCGAAGCACTAGTGGAGCCAGATAGATATCTCCCGGTAAGAGCACCAGGAAGCACGACAAATTCCTTCGGTGACGAGGGCACGGTTTCTTTTCTCTATCCTTTCGCTAGTATGTTCACAAAAACACCTTTCTTTACTTGGAGCGGAGAGAGAAAACTAAACTATAATTTAGCCATGAGTAACTTCTTATCCGAAGTGCCTAATTTCTTCTTATCAAATCAAAATTTTAAATCTTTTACTTCAAAACCTGAAAAACAATTTAAAACTATGAAGTCGGGATCAACCTATTATATGGATATTTCTCTTGCTAAAACTGATAATTTAATTATGGCACAGGGTCTTGAAGGCGTCCAATTTAATGAAGTTACATCTAGTACTGATTCACGCTTACGTTTAAGAAACATGCATGGGCAGATATTTGGACCAGCCAGCGCATGGATGAATCAATATGGCGCTTGGCAACATCCAGATCTAGCCGACCCGGCGACACTCTATCAGACCAAAGTTAATCAGACAGACCCTGCCTATGCACCCCACACTCCACCATACTATTATGCGGATTCTATCGCTAGAATAGCATTCACGCCACATGACCACACTGAATTAATTGAAGGAGAGAGTAAGTTTTTCACATTAGACGAAATTATAGCAGGGTGTAAAATAGAAACAGTTTATACTTCTAGTGTTACACCACACTCAGAAACCTTGTTTGCGGCAGCACACTCAGGAAGTTATCAAGGTCAAACTGCTGCGATTCACCAACTTCGAGGTCCAGCTGGACTCGCTCAAATGAGACTTTCTTCGTCATTGAACTTGTTTGGAAAATCTAGCATAAAAACAGTAACTTATGATGTTGAAAGCCAGGATATTGAGGGGTTTGTGGCAAATAGTGCCCAGGATCCCCAAGATTCTTCAAACGACATCTGGACAATTAGTCCTAAATTTGAATGCCCCGTGGTAAACGTATCATCGTCGACAACGTTGGGTGAAGATTATTCATCTCTCAAAGAGGCTTCATTTGCGTATGGCTATCAGGCTGTCTTTTCTGATTTCGGTTCCGGTTCTTCAGGCTTCGGCAATACTTCTGCGGTTAAAAGTGTTTGGGGTCAATATGGAACAATCCCAACTGGATCAGAAGGAGTGTTCATGAACATAAAAGAAAGTTTCCCAGAGATTTTATTGAATACTATATCCGGTTCCAGTTCAGACGCTACCGGTTCTCTTATTGACATCTGCGGGTTTGAACAATCACAGAAAAGAATTGGAGAAATCGCTAGTACTAAAGAAATTTCAGAAGCAGTAGTGGCAATACCGTTTATACAACGAAGAGGGAAAAGAAAGTTCTTTAAGTTGTTAAAATCTCAAATTGACTTCGCCCTAGGAAGAGCAACAAAGCAACAAACGACTTCTTTGGAAAAATCGGGCAAAACCCCTGGCTCTTCTATCTTGAATATGGTAGAAAGTCTTAAAAAATATGTCTTACCACCGCACATGGACTTTATGAAAAATAAGAAAGTCGATCCTTATGTCGCATATGTTTTTGAGTTCACTCACACATTAGATCAAGATGATTTGTCTAACATCTGGCAGAACCTGATGCCTAAAATTTCTCAAAAAGCAGAAGAGCAAGAAGTTTCCGTATCACACGGGCTAGGAAAAAATGAGTTCTTTGCAGGAAAGGAATTACCAGCGGAGACGCAATGGATGGTCTTCAAGATTAAAAGAAGAGCCGATTATAATTATTTTGCTAAAACAGCGGATTCAAGCGACGACAGCAGGTTCGCATTCCAGTTTGAAGCCGGAGGCGAAAAGAAAACTCCAGATTATAGTTATAACTGGCCATACGACTTTTTCTCTTTAGTCGAATTAGCATCGATTGACGCAGAAATAGAGTTCACAAAAAAGGAAAATTCATAGTAATTACTGATACAAGATGAAGTTTTTTGATCCAAAAGAAGAAGTCCTAGACATTCAACTAACTCAGTATGGTAAGAGATTGCTATCAAAAGGTAAGTTGAAGCCGATGTACTATGCTTTTTTTGATGATGATATCCTATATGACGGTAAAGCAGCAGGTGTTATAGAGGATCAGAATTCTATTCAGGAGAGGATCAAAGAAGATACCCCCAGAATGCATACACAACATGTTTATGAGGGGATTCAAACTAATATAAACCAAAACACAGACCAGCTGGACGCTACATATCAATACCAATCCTTAAAAGAAAGTGAGAAAATTTTGGGCCTCCCCCTAGGAGAATCTTCTCTATCGGGAAATCTCGCCCCGGCTTGGGACGTTAAATTCTATCATAATGAATTGTTGACTGCGGACTCTTACATAACGAGTTCTGGCGGTACATTGAGAATTCCACAAATTAACGCAAGAATAGAGCCAGAAAC
>TARA_R110002153_G_scaffold6425_3_pt1 | contig 12396 bp, 22 predicted proteins | sample TARA_R110002153 | Tara Oceans TARA_R110002153 (sample SAMEA4398193) | marine metagenome | biome: Polar Biome; feature: [SRF] surface water layer (ENVO:00010504); material: water (ENVO:00002006), including particulate matter (ENVO:01000060) such as... | depth 5 m
AAGCCTTTAATTCAGCAACATCACTTGCGTTTGCTTTTTCTGAAATTGATTTGTTCAATTCAGTTTCTTTTTCTTCACGGTGCTTTTCTAAAGCCGTGTGATAGTCGTTTATTTCGACCTCATTTAATTTGCTGATTTCTTCAGCGTTTTTTCTTGTAAACATTTTGTTTATTTTAAATTAAAAAATTATTTCGTAAATTATTGTTTATTTTTTGAGTGGATTGCTCCGGCTCCGGTTGAGTGGATTTCTCCGGCTCAATATCTTTGGCCTCAATTGTTGGTGTTAGTTCGTTGCTGCCTTGTAACACAGCACTAATTTCAACCAATTTTGCTTCTTTGACCGCGTAAAAGTAACCAAGTTCTTCAGCCTTTTCGCGATTTCCAATTTTTTCAATGTTATCATTCCAAGTTTTAAATTCTTCTTTGTGGTCCTTATCATTAACCGCAAAATCAATTTTAACGTAATACATTCCAACCGAATGTTGGTCAATGTTTCCATCTTTGTATTCCTGGAATATTAAATTATTATAATCTTTTCTAATATCGGAATCCATCATTAAAGCCGTAGTTGTTCCGGCCTTCTTAATTCCTAAATCTGACCAAGCAACATTTTCTTCATAAATTTTTGAAGGAATACCAACCTTTGCAGTAATCTTTTGTTCGTGGTCGTGTAAGTGCCAAATTTTATTTTGCCTTTCTGAAATAGATTTTCCAAAAGTACCATCAAGGTGAACATCACCGTGCGAATCAAGCCAATTGTAAGTATTACCAATAACAGTTCTTTTTATTACATTATCAGTATCGTGTTCTTTTGAAGTGCTTAATGCCTTAAAAGTTGAACAACTTTCTTTGTCCGTTGTTGTTGGAGTAGTATGTTTCACAACCGCTTTTTTAAACTCGATTATTTCCTTGTTGTGTTTAACAAGATAATCAATTTCTTCTTTTTTGGTTGCAAATATTTTTCCGGTTATAATCATTTTTTAATCAGTTTATTTTCATTCAAAGATTTAATCTTTGCCTTCTTTAACTTTTCAATTTGTCCTTTACTCAATTTCTTGTTTTTCATTTCCAACAATTTCTTTTGCTTCATCTTCAGAATAATCAAGCGAACGCATTAGTGAAAATACTTTTTGTTCGTTTGAAATTTGCGCTTCTAAGATACTAATAAATATTTTACTCACCTTTTCTTGTTTCGCGGCTCTTTTATCTTCATCTTCGTGAAGCACCGGAATTGACGAAAGATTTTGCCTAATTTGATAAGTTGTGTTATCTCTTTCATTCCATCCAGGAAGTAACCATTCAGAAAGGCTTTGAATATCTTTTTGATTTACCGGAATAACCGCATTTGTAAACATTGATTTTTCCGCTTCTTTTCGGTTGTTATAAGTCTTATTTGCCGGATCATTAAACAATGACGAATCAACACCGTATAAATTACAAAGGTCGCGCAATTTCATCACCGCGCTTTCAATTATCTTTAATTGTGTAGCATCCATTCCCATTTGGATAAAATCAACATTTGCTGAAGTTGCAATTGCTTTACCAAATTTACTCGCGCCCATCATTCGATTGTCGGCCGCTTGTTGGATTTGATTTCTTTCTTCGGGTGTTTGTGCGCGTTCAGAGCGTGAAGTTATTAAACCTCTGATTCCTTGATTGCGGACCAAAACAGATTGCGCCGTTTTGTTATCATTTGAAGCAACCAAAGAAAGCAATCCAGCTTGTAAAGGTGAAAGGCCCAAACAAGAACTCATTCCATAATCTGAAGGATTGTAGAATTTAACATGATTCATATCTTCAACCGGCACGATCAATTTGTTCTTTCCTAATTCCAATTTGTATTGCTTAGGAATGTAATTGAAATCTTCAATTTTACAATCAATAGTTAAAATATTATTATTAACCATTAATATTTCTTGAAATGCTTCACCGAATCCTGGAGTTCTTCGGCCGCGTCTAAATGAATTGCCTTTCGTTAATAAATTTGTTATTGACTGCTCAATAAAATCGTGAATGTTTTGCTGGTCGTTTGGTCGCTTTGTTACAATTTCAAACAAATCGCCTTCAGTAACCATTACCCATTCGTCACCATCTTTGCGCCAAAGTTCACGCGGAATGTGCTTTGCATTGTCTGCAATCTTTTTAACTATTGAATAAACATCACCGTTATTAATATACGCTTTTTCAATAACACCTTCAGTTTTGCCAATGTCGAAATTTGAACCAATTTGATAAACGGAAACCTCCGGTCTTTCGGTATTATCTTGAAACCAATTTTGAAATATTCCCATTTTTAAAAAAATCTTTTTACAAAGTTAATCTTTTTTTTTAATTAATTAATCTACATAAAAATGCCGTTGATTTGACATTTCAATAACACCGGTTAAGGCATCCGCAGTATCATCATTTTTATTCGCTTTGAATAGTTTTTTATACAATCTAACGTGGTTAAAAAACTCCGGCCATTTAACATGCCAATCTTCCGGGAATATTAATCTGCGGTTAACCGTTGCGCTATTGGTGTAAATTCTTGATTCTTTGTTATGCGTTTGACTGAATACGTTTATAGTGCAAGTGTTTATAACTGCGCGTGTTATTGCTTCGGCCCAAAGTCTTGTTCCCGGAGAGCGTTCAATGTCTGCAATTCCAATGTTATCTTTAATAAGCAAATCAATCATTGCGCTTTCAGTAAATTCAACACCCTTTTGAGTGTACAAAACATCGGTAACATAAATATTTGAATCTTCAGCATCCGTTGGAATAGCGTAATTAATCGAACAAAGATAATCGGTTCCACTATCAGCCGAATCAGTATAATTTTTCCTTTCTTTTACTTCCGGCAAACGTAAGTATGTTTTAAATGGATAATATAATAAACCTTCTTGTGAAGTTGGATTGCCTTGATTCATACATTCAAACTTTTCCGGATCAAGAGTTCTGTCTTTTATTAGCTTTCTTAGTGCGTGTTTTTCCGGGTATAACGGTTCGCCTTCATTTCTGTTGTCAAGTGATGTTGGCGGTCCAACCTTAATTGCTTCAAAATTTACTTTAATCCAACCATCAAAATCATCATCAAGATTGTGAATTTCATCAATAGATTTAATTGTTATAACTTCTTCTTTGTGTTCAATCATTCCGATTAAATCATCTTCGTGCCAACGCGTGAACACAATCAATTGTTGGCTATCATTGTGCAACCTTTTTGTAACTACTGAAGAATACCAATCCCAAACTGCATTTCTTATGACCGGTGAATTGCCTTCCATTGCATCTTTATACAAATCGTCCATTATCATAATGTCAACCGCATTACCGGTTAATGGGCCACCTCTACCAACGGCCTTCAATGAACCTAATTTATCAACAACCTCAAATTCTTCTGAATTTCTAAGATAGTTACTTGATACGGTAACAACATTTGATTCGTTTAATAATGTTTCCGGAAATATAGCATAATAATCTTTATTATCAATTAATCTTTGTATCTGCCTATTAAATTTTTTTGCAAATGTTGAAGAATAAGAACCAACTGCAATCTTTGTGTCTGGATTCCTTCCGAGAATATAGGCCGGTAATTGAATTGTTGAACCGGTAGATTTACCGTGTTGCGGTGGTATTGTAATCATTAAGTTTTTAATCTTCTTTTCCGCGAATAGATTTAAAACTTCATAATATTTTTTATGAAATTCAGTTGATTCAAATTCCGGCATTGTATGCTCGGTAAAATCTAATAAATGCAACCTTGATAATTCAATTATTGCCCTATCATAATCAAGCATCTTTGCGATTCTTTTTAATATCTCTCAAAGTTTCAATACTTAATTTTGAATAATCAACTTCATTTTTTATAACAATATCAGCCTTCCCTTGCTCATTATCTTTTTCATAAAATCCAATATGTTTTGCGATCATTTCCATTGCCTTTTGTTTATCAATAAATTTAACCTCAATTTGAATTTCTTCTTCGTCTGTTCCTGGAATCCTTCGTGTAACTCTTTTAAATCCGGTTATTAATCTTCTTATTTCGGGTGCAAGTTCTTTTATCTCTTTTGCGGTCAGCAACATCAATTCAGTATAATCACCATCGGCCCAGTTCAGAAGTTCTTTTAAAACATAATCAGAATCAACTTCAACGCGCTTTGAACGCTTTTCTTTTAGTTCGGAAATTCTTGTTTGAATACTAAGTTTCACTAAGTTTTGAGAACCTTGTTCATTTGCAGTCTTTTTAGAATAACCAGCACGAATTGCGGCTTGTGTTGCATTGAGATCAATTAAGTACTCTTTACAAAACATTTCTTGCTTATCCGTTAGCTTTCCCATTTACCAAAGTTAGTGAATTAAGAATTAAATACTGTTTTATCTAATTTGAAAGTTCCTTTTCCATTATCATTGAATGAACAAAGTATGTATTTTTTTGTTTCGTAACTGATATAAATTCTTTTGTCGTTGTATGTATAATTTTGTGAAAAATCCATTGGTTCAAAATCTTTTATCATTCCCTTCTAATCTTTTACGTTTGTTAATAAATCGGTTTGCTAAAAACCTTCTCAATTTTAAATACTTTATTCTATTTCTGACATTAACACCGTTGAAATCTGCTTCACCCGTTTCGTATGCAATTAATATCATTCGGTCGAAATAGTCAATTCTTGGCCGTTTCACGCGGTTAATTTTTCAAAGTACGCATAAATCAATGAATTTAAAGCCGCCACTATAAAGGCAATAATTATCAATTCAATGTTAAAAGTGCTATTATAATAACTTAATTCTATTGCTGCGGTCCAGACTGAAGCCATACAAGTGCCGCAACCGATAACCGGTTTTAATATGTATTTTAATAGCTGTGAATGTCTTTGGGCCCATTCGTACGGCATACGTAAAAAATAAAATATCATTCCTGGTGAACTAATAATTCTTAATCCAACGCAAAACAATGATATTATTAACGCTTTTATTAAAATATCCATAATTAAAAAAATATATTAAAACATTTTATCCAATACCATACAGCCGGAAATACAATAAAAGGAACTGATCCAACAATTAAGCCAATTGCCAAAAGGCCTTTTAAAATATCTGTTAATCTTTTTAATTTTTTCATTTGTTTATATGTTTATTAAGTGCATCAATTATTTTTTTGTCAAATTGAACGGTCCACATTTCACCGTACAAAGATAGATTTATATTTCCATCATTGTTGATATAATAAGCAACAACACCATTAACATCAAAATTAAAATCGATAATAGTTGTTTCCGGATCCGGCACATCATAACCAAGTTGGTGCGCTTGTTCAATGTCTTTAAAATTGGCAACAAATTCTGTTTTAGCTTTCATATTGTTTACAAATATAAGTTTTTATTAATTGTTTTGAACATTCACAAGAACAAAGTTTTCCTTTTTCAATTGATTTATTGCAAGATAAACACCTTTTTATTTTTCCTTCGGCATCAATATAATCAATTTCGTTGAATATATTAATTTGTTTCATTTTGCTTTTAATTGTTTTACTTTGTCTTTAAATATAATCTTTATTTCTATTAATTCGGGTATTGAATATTTTTTTAATGTGTTTTTTCGTTGCTCTAATTCATCAAATCTTTGTTGGCCTATCTTCTTAATTAATCTTGGATAATATTCTGCAAGGTTGCCGCTTTTATTCTTATTGCAATTGAACCAACATTGCGAATGTGCATTGTCAACATCAAGTGCAACACTTTTGTTTTGGCCTTGCGGAAAGTAATGACCGGAAGTCAATCTGTAAGTTCCTGGAGCAGCATCGCAAGAAATACATTTTTCGTTCTTGTCGCGCTCTCTTATGTATGAATTAAACACTTTCAACGCTTCTTGGTAATAGTCCATCCAAGTTTTCATTGATTGCTTTAAATCCTTTGTTTCTTTCCTTTGCTTTTTTGCTTCCAATACCTTTGAATATCCAATTGCACAAATTGGTGAGCAAACCGCTTGTAATGGCTTCATTCTTTCAAACGGTGTTTTGCATTGTTTACATTTATAAAGTCGTTTAGCTTTCTTCTTAGGTTGCTTTTCTTCCTTGTGTTTACATTCGTTTGAACAAAACTTTTGATTGAAATAAACAATTTCAAATTTTATGTTGCAATTTTTACACCGCATAATCAAATTTATGTAAAGTGCTTTTTAATATTTCTTGGCAAAGTTCTTTTGGAATTTTACTTCTTTCATAATTTCCGCTTTTACCTTGAACACCGGTTTTTGAACCTCTTGGTGCGGCTTCGTGTTGGCATTTAGTATTTCCATTAAAACACATCGGTTTTGGTTTCCATCCCTTAGTGTTAAATATATCAAAAATATTATTGGACCAAATATCGGTCGGTTTCATTGTTGTATCTCCATAGCTGCAATATGTTACTGAAGTTCTATTTATTCCTTTTACTTTTCTTCTCATTTTTCCGCGTGGGTTTTCCATAAAAAAAATGGCATTTGGAAACCAATCAAAAATTGATAAAGTTTTGTTTAAAATTTCCATTCCTAAAATTGCTTCGTTTGTTTTTGGCTCGTGATTTTCGTGCCAATGTACACCGATTGAAGCAACTGAAAAATATGTGCAAGGTGGTGAGGCCCAAATAACAGTCGGTTCAAATGGTATCATTTCCTTTTTAAGTTTTAAAATGTCAATAACTAAATCAATATTTTCAAAGTTATTAATATCAATTGAAAAAACTTCAAAACCCATTTTTTCTGCTTCTTTTCCTATGGATCGCGAACCGGCAAATAATTCAAGTAATTTCATATCTCATTTTTTAACATTATCTAAAAAACATTAAAACGCTTTTTTAGTTTTGTGTTAATTAAACTTATTCAATTTTCCAATTTGTAAATTATAACAATCATCTTTAAATTTCCAAACTCCATTTCCATTTGGATCAATTTGATTCTTCTTGTTAAATGTTGATATATTATAAAAATCAATCGGTTTAATATATCCGTATAAATACGCGTTTTTTAAATCATCGGAAACACCAACAAAGAAATAATAATTACATTTTTGCGTTGTGTTGAAATCAAATATATTTAAATTCCAATTGTTATTTGGTGTAAACCTGGAAGTAAATTTTTTTGTTTTAACATCAATTTTATAATTATCAATAATTAAATCATAATCATAAGTTGAATTAAAATCTAATTTTGAACCTTTCGCGGTGTAAATATCAAATACAATTATTTCACCAATTGCACCAAATAAATTTCCTTTGCCTTTTGTTTTTGAACCTTTCAATTCTCCGAAAGTATAAAGTTTTTTAGCGCGTTCAATTTGTTCTTCTGAAATATTTATTAACTCCATATTAACTATTTATTTTTTACTCCGGTGTATTCTGTTGCTTTTACTTTTTTAACTCTAAATGCAAATCTCCAAATACTCTTGCAGTCTATAAAATTTATTAATTCTACTTTTCGCCAATGGCATAAACCCCATAAAACAATTCTTTCAATAATTACTTCTTTGGATGGATTTGATTCTCCATAATATGATATTAAATGTGTTTGTGTTATTCCGTTTAAAATATTTACATAAGGTTTTGGCATTGTTACAAACATAATTCCATTTTCAATTAATAAAAATATATCCGGAAAAAAACGATTTGGAAAGCCATAAGGGTCCAAATCAACAACATCAAATTTTAATTTTAACGATATTAGTTCGTGAAAATCCAAAAAACTATTAACTCTATTACAATGTACCAAAGAACATTCTTTTACATTTTCAATAAGTTTATCAAAAACTTTTCCTTTATATTCATTGGCTATTACTTCGCCATAATCGGCATAAATTTTTGTTAGGTTTCCTTGCCCAGCAAATAATTCTAAAGTGCTTAAATCACCCCATCCACATATTTCATCTAATACGTTTTTAATTTGATTTATTTTTTGATTTGGATGGTGTAGTTCATCTAAATAATCATTTTGTTTTTTACGTGTTATTTCGTGCCTAATAGCACGGTATGTTTTTTTTATTGGTTCAGTATTTTCATCTTTAAATAAACTTATTTGTTTCATTTCTGTTTTTTTAGTTTTGTTTTATAAATAAAATTTGTTTTCTTCTGCCATTTGCTGGACCAAAAAATAGTTTTGTTTAAATTCTTCAGCATCCATTAAATAAATTCCATTATCTGAAGCAAAATTTCTGAAGCGTTCAATTGCAACATTCATTTCATCTTTGGAAATGTTTTTTGTGCTTTTTAAATCTTCACGAATTTCACCGGTTTTTTTATTTGTTCTTTCGTAAATAAATAAATCAGCATTTACCGTTGCCTTAAAAATTGTTTGTTTAGTGTATTCGATTGTTTCGCCGTACTCAACGGCAAAGATTGTTAAGATTGCGTGAAGATATGAATTTTGTTTAACTGAACGCATTGATTTCTTTTCAGTCAATTCAATTTTAGCACCTTTTTTAATTAGCTGCGAAAGTTTTGTTTCCGCTTTGTTTATTTCAAATTGTTTTGTAAGGTCTAATAACATAATTTACACTTTTACGTTTTTTAATAAGCGGTCATTAATTCGCTTCAATTTCTTCAATTCCGCTTCCTGGATTCCTATTTGAACCGCTTGTTTTGTCAGCATCAATTCATTTTTCTTGTGTTCTGTTGCGTAGTCATTGTTTAATTCTACAAGTGAACCAATGAATTTAATTGCTTCAGTTATATCATTAATCACCGTTTGTGCGTTCTTTGGAATCGGTTTTAACGCTTCATCTTTTGTTTTGGGTGCTTGTATCGTGTATTTCTTTTTAAGGCCTTGCACGATCTTTTCCAATTTCGCTTTGTTTGTTATAATGTCTATTATCATTTTATTTGTTTTTTATTGCCAAATATCCAATTCAGTATCATCCCAATTTTCAATTTTTCCTTGTGGCTCAATTCTGTTATTAATATTAAATTCTTTGTTCGGTGTTAATGGTTTTGGTTGTTCAATCGGTTCAATCTTTGCTGGTTTACTTCTTTCCGTTGCATAACGTTTAACGTTACCATTCACCGTTTGTTCGGTTGTGAAATATACTAATTTTTCAACATCAAATTGTAATGAAGTGAAACCAACATTTCCACAACTTCTCGGTTTAACTTTATGAACCGTTATATCTGCGCAAATTGTATCTGTACTTTCTCTATGCACCGTTATCATTACTTTTCCGCTGTTGATCCATTCACTTCCCCCTTTCATATCATATGGGGTTGGAGATTTCCTAACACCGTTTTCTTTTTCTGTTAGCTTCGGGTGTATTACCGTATGAATGTGCAAATTATTATCTTCAGCGGTTTGATTTCTGTAAGGCAATACCGCTTCTAAATACATTGCATAGCCGCCATATTCATTGTAAGGATGGCTCATATCTTTCCAGGAATCAATACTTGCCGTTTGTATTTCGTCTTTCATACTTGCGGCCAAATCATAAAATTCAAATGGTGTTAATTTTGCTTTCACATCGGCTTTCGTTAAAACTTTGAAGTGTTCCAATAACCATTCAGTTTCTCGGTAAATATCTTGATCCGAAATTACGTTTTTATATTTTGGATTAAAACATTTCGCGGTTTTTTTGTGTAGCAAATCCGCAATTATTTCAATATTACTTCCAACATCGGGAAAATATACAAGGTGTTTCCAACCGTAATAAAGTGAAGTATTCAAAAGTAACTCCATTAATACTTGCGTTTTTCCGCTTCTTGGAAATCCGGTCCAATCGGTGCAAGTTCCTAATTGCATTGTGTATAAATCGTTTAAATTCTCAAAACCTAAATACTTTCCTTTTTCGTTGTATGTGTCGCGGTACTCAATTAATGCTTCAGTAACTTCAACCGCTTGTGTTATTTTAAAACCTTTCTTCATTAGTCAAAAGTATTTAAGCGTTTAACCGAATCACTTTGATTAAGGTATTTATTAAAATTTTCAATTCTCAAATAATGACTTGGTGTAAGCATATTATTTTCAATTGCCCATTTTGATTTGTAAAGGTTTTTAATTGCAATTTCAAATTCTTCAGCACCGTAATCTTTGTATAACTTTTTTAAATTTTTATCATCTCCAGGAGTTAGAATTTTAAACCTTCCAATTTTTCCGGTGTGTTTTTGTTTTTTAAGATTAAACCAATTTAAAAACTTTTCTTTCTTTTCAGAAAAAGAATTTTTCTCTTTGTTATTTGTTACTTGTTCTTTGTTTAATTGTTTATCTATACTAACAATGCTTTGACCTTGCTTTTGTACGTGCTTCGACAATGCTTTGTCTAATGCTTTGGTAGGTGCTTTGGTATTTTTTACAATAGCAATTATATTAGATGAATACTGATTTTTGCTTACTTCTATCATTTCAATAAAACCAAATTCAACAATATCATTTAACGATTTACTGTAAGTTCGCCAATTTTTTATTCCGATTGCTTCCATAACCATTTGAGAAGGAAAGCCAAATTTTTCTTTCCAGCCTAAACGGTTGCAATGTTCAATTGCAAAAAAGTAAATTGCAGAATGTGAAGGTTTTATTTTTTCCGGATTATCAAAACAGAAATTAAACCAAGCGCGTGAAAGTTCATAACTATTCATTTGAACCCCCTTCTTGTATTTTGTTTATTTCTGTTCTTAGTGTTTTTGCAAATTTAATTGCAGTTGATTTATCCAGCGTAATAAAATTAATTGAACGTTCATCTTCCTTTAATTTAATAAAAATTTCGTTTTGTTCATTCAAATAACATTCCATTTCCGTTTCCGGAGAATATTCTGTTCCGTAAAAAATTAATCTTGTTCGTGCCATAATAAGTAAAGGTTTTCTAAAAACCAATAAAATAATATAAAACAACCAATAGAGAGGAATCAAAGGTAACCGCCAGGAAACCGCATAACATCTCTAAAGGTTGCTTAAATGTTTATAATAGTAGTATTCATTTGGCGGTTTTAAGTGATTACAATGCAAAGATACAAATTTATTTTAATAATTCTTTAATTTTTGGATCCAAATATTCTTTTGTGTTTCTGTGTTCTGTGTCGGTTAAAATGAAATTGCTAATTTTCATAAATGCGTGTCTGGCTGCAACGTGAGTTTTAAATCCAAAAATATTTGCAATTGTTTCATAAGCCAATGTTGGAAAAAGTTTTCTCATATAAAAAATTGAAAAATGCTTTGCCAAAATTACTTCTTCTTTTCGGTTCTTTTCCTTTAAACCTTCAAATGGAATTTCAAGATATAAATAAACAATCCTGGAAATCTTTTTAGCAATCACAACTTCATTTTCTTTTTTAATTTCCGTAGGGTTTTTAAATCCTAAAATTTGCCGTTTATATTGTTTTATTCCGGCATCTGTTAAATAATGTGCTTGATACATAATGTTTTTAGTTTTAAATAGAAAGGAGCGTTTCAACTCCCTTCTATTGTTTTTTAATAATCGAATTTCAATAATCCCCAAAACAAATTGAATGTTTTTTTGGTTTTGTTTTCGTTTGCTAGAATAACTTTTTTTGAAATTTCTTTTTTCGTAAAATTCATTGCAACTTGTTCTTGGCTTTTCTTTTGTTTTGAAATGCTATTTGTATTGTATTGATTCGCTCTTCTTACAAGTTCAATTGCCATTTCTCGGCTTGGCTCAATTGTGGCCCAACGCATTGCACCGCTTTTTGTTCTAACTAACAAATTGTTGCTTAGTAACAATGTTCCGTAAGTTTTTGAAACTTTATGTGCGGTTGAAAGTTTTGTTAAATTAACAACGTCGGTAATTGTCAAAACGTGGTGCAATTCTTCCAAATAATTAAATGCTTTTTCAATTGTTTTTTCCTTTATTCTTCTTTTTGTTTTCATTTTATTTTGTTTTTATTGGTTCAAATCCTATTTTTTTAAATTCTTTGATTCAAAAAGGCAAATCATCAGCACCTTCTTCAACCAATTTCGCGCCTTGTGTTGGCATTTCTTTGTTTGGGTTACCTTCGACAATATCCAGGCTTTCAACGTACCACATTTGCAAATTAACATAATGTTTTCCGTTGTATTCGTTACCTCTAACATTGAATTTAACTCCAACGCGATCACCAACTTTCCGATATTTTTCAAAATCTGTTGCCTTTTCTTTGATAGCTTCAAATTTAATTTCTTGTGGATATTGGTCCTCTGTTGTTATTACAAATTCACGTTTACAAAATCCGGAATCAAAGTTTTGCACTTCTCCGATTTGTTTAATAGTTCCGATAATTTTTAATTCACTCATAATTTTAATTTTTGATTGTTTAACACTCTTTGAATTGTTGTTTTATTTAATTATATTGTACGCTTTTTTTAATTAATTTTAAGATTTAGTTTTTCAACTATTGAAACACCTTCTATTTCCTGGCCCTCTTTAATTGCTTTCTTCAACGCGGCTTTATCCGCTTGTTCAGTTACTTTTAT
>TARA_R110002153_G_scaffold30571_9_pt1 | contig 12391 bp, 10 predicted proteins | sample TARA_R110002153 | Tara Oceans TARA_R110002153 (sample SAMEA4398193) | marine metagenome | biome: Polar Biome; feature: [SRF] surface water layer (ENVO:00010504); material: water (ENVO:00002006), including particulate matter (ENVO:01000060) such as... | depth 5 m
GACCAAGGTCCACCAGATTTAGATGAGGTGTTTAAAAACATCATGAATAAATTTGGTAAGTTTGGTGGTGGTGGAAAAGGCGGATCTAGTTCGGGCGGTAAAAGCTTCGGCGGTATCGGCCTTAGTGTCATCGCAGCGATACTTATTGCTGTATGGGTTTTAAGTGGTTTCTATACTATCCGTGAAGCAGAGCGCGGTGTGGTCTTGCGTTTTGGTGAGTTTAGCCATTTTGTGGAGCCTGGTCTGCGCTGGAAACCGACTTTTATTGATAAAGTGGTACCGGTTGACGTACAAACAGTGCGTTCAATGGCCTCGTCTGGATCAATGCTGACTCAAGACGAAAACGTGGTTCGAGTTGAAATGGAAGTTCAATATCGCATATTAGAACCCTATAAATATAGCTTCGCGGTAACTAACCCTGAAGAGAGCTTAAGTCAGGCTTTCGACAGTGCTATTCGTTATGTAGTCGGTCATTCTGTTATGGATGACGTTCTTACTAGTGGTCGTGAAGTTGCCCGTCAAAATGTACGTGATGAATTGCAAAGCATTATTGAGTCATACGACATGGGTCTTGCTATTGTCGATATGAACTTTAAAGATGCACGCCCACCTGATGAAGTGAAAGCCGCTTTCGATGATGCAATCGCTGCACAAGAAGATGAGCAACGTTTTGTCAATGAGGCAGACGCTTATGCCCGTGAGATTGAACCTCGAGCTCGTGGTCAGGTAAACCGTATGGCGCAAGAGGCACAAGCTTATAAAGAGCAGGCGTCACTGCAAGCCCAAGGTGAAATTGCACGTTTTGAAGAATTACTACCGCAATATCAAGCTGCTCCGGACGTTACACGTAGCCGTATCTATCTAGAAACTATGCAAGAAGTGTATAGCAATACTAGTAAAATATTGGTGGATACCAAAGGGTCAGGTAACATGCTGTATTTACCCTTGGATAAAATACTTGAGCGCCAATCTAGTGGCTCTGCGCCAGCTGCTAACCGCAGCACCTTAGAAGGTCTGCGTAATCAAGATGGTGGGACTTCTGTAGATAATTCAACGGTTACTTCGCGTAGTAACAGTCGTACGGGGAGGAACTAAGGTATGAAAAATTTTATTGCTGTTATTGTTATTTTACTTGGTTTCTTAGCTTACGGTTCGCTGTTTGTTGTGAGTGAAGGTGACAAAGCCATTGTTATCCAATTTGGGAAGGTACAACGTGATAACGCTAACTTAACGGTTGTATTTGAGCCAGGTTTACATTTTAAGCTGCCCATATTTGACCGCGTTGTGGTGTTAGATGCACGTATTCAAACTTTAGATGAGATGCCTAGCCGTTTTGTTACTTCAGAGAAGAAAGACTTAATTGTTGATTTGTATGTGAAGTGGAAGATTAAAGACTTTGCTAAATATTATTTAGCCACTGGTGCGATTAAAGCCAATGCTGAAATATTATTGCAACAGAAAGTCAATAACGGATTACGCTCTGAGTTTGGTACGCGTACCATTTCTCAAATTGTATCAGGTGAACGGTCTGAGTTAATGGATGAGGCGATGAACCAAGCGTCGTTAAGTTCCGATGAGCTCGGTATCGAAATTGTTGATGTGCGAGTTAAGCAAATCAATTTACCCCCTGAAGTACGTAACTTTATCTTTGAGCGTATGCGTACCGAACGAGAAGCGGTTGCTAGAGAGCACCGTTCTGAAGGTAAGAAAAAAGCCGATTTTATCAAAGCAGATGTTGATGCTCGGGTAACGGTTATGCTTGCTGATGCTGAACGTAATGCGCGTAAATTAAAAGGTGAGGGTGATGCCTTGGCTGCTAAAATTTATGCTGATACCTATACGAAAGACGCTGAGTTTTATCGCTTCTTACGCAGTATGGATGCATATAGAGCCAGCTTTAATAGTAAAAATGATGTTTTAGTGGTAGAGCCTGATAGTGACTTCTTCCGCTACATGAACGGTCAAAAGGGCAAATAAGCTCCTCGACTGTTTACTCTACATAAAAAGCGCCTCAGGGCGCTTTTTGCTGTTTACACCTTATCTATCTTGGAACGTCTATTTTGCAAACCCTTGCTCAACTACAAGCTGGTCAACTACGTGGAACAACACGTTTAGCCTTAGCTGAGGATTTAACCACCTTTCCCTTAGAAATTTTGTCATTGGCTGATAGCCTTGAAGTGCTCGATTTATCCAATAATCGCCTCAGCAGCTTGCCTGCAGAGTTGGCTCAAATGACAAAACTGAAAATTGTCTTTGCTTCGAACAATTTATTTCAATCACTACCTGAGGTATTAGGTCAATGCCTCAATCTTGAAATGATAGGTTTTAAAGCCAATCAGATTAGGCAGGTAAGCGCAGCTGCTTTGCCTCCTCAATTGAGATGGTTGATCCTCACCGACAACCAAATTGAAAGGTTACCAGATGAATTAGGTGCTAGGCCCAGATTACAAAAGCTCGCCTTGGCCGGCAATCGCTTAAGCCAACTTCCGCAGACTTTAAGTCAATTACACAATCTTGAATTAGTGCGTATTTCGGCAAATTGTCTGACTGAATGCCCTGAGCAATTATTGCAGCTACCAAAATTAGCTTGGTTTGCCTTTGCGGGCAATCCTTTTTGCCATTCAACAGATAATCCAACGCAGGTACCCGACATCGATCCTGCTAGTTTTACTTTGGGCGAGACTCTGGGGCAAGGGGCTTCCGGCGTGATTTATCAAGGGCAATGGACCCAAGCACAAACTCAATTTCCAGTGGATATTGCAGTTAAAGTGTTTAAGGGCCAAGTAACCAGTGATGGGTATCCTCAAGATGAGCTGAATGCATGTTTGCAGGTCGGCTATCATCCATATTTGGTAAAACCATTGGCGCAGGTAGCTCAGCCGCAGTCATTGGCCTTAGTGATGGAATTAATCCCTCCAAACTATGTCAACTTAGGCCTGCCTCCATCATTAGAAAGCTGTACCCGGGACACCTTCCCTGCAGGCTTTCAGCTGTCCATTAGCCACATTGATAAAATCGCCTTGCAAATGCAAGACGTGTTTGAGCATATGCATAATAAGATGGTGTGCCATGGTGACCTGTATGCCCACAACACCCTGTTTGATCAAGATGCGAATATCATTTTTGGCGATTTTGGCGCAGCCAGTCAATATCACATGTTATCGACTCACCAACAGAGCAAGATCAAAAAAATTGAACGTCGATCTCTACAGCTTTTTATCGATGATTTACTGAGTATTTGCCATGAACAGGATTACACTGATGCTCGTTACTTAAAGTGGCGAAAAGTGAGCCAGTGAAGCCATAACCTGCGACTGACTTATTTAGCTTGAATATACTCACTCAGCTAACAATGTTTGCAAACAATGTTCTTTGATGCCGTAAAATTGTTTGATGTTTTCTATTTGCAAGAGTAACTGACTGTTATCTGTTACTTGTTTGCGTTTAGTCGCTAAAATCATCTTATTTTTATTAGTATGCTCCAAACTAACAAACTCAAAGACTTTAGTTTGATATCCATGGGCCTCTAATAACAAGGCGCGCAAAGAGTCAGTGACCATCTCAGCTTGTTGTCCAAGATGTACGCCAAATTGTAGCATTGGCTGCAGTAACTCAGGGCTATGCATCTGTGGCCGAATTTGTTTATGACAACAAGGTGAGCACATAATAATGGCCGCGTTGGCCCTTATCCCATAGTTGATTGCATAATCGGTCGCTACGTCACAGGCGTGCAAGGCAATCATTACATCGGTTTGCTGTGGCGCATGGGTTTTGACATCACCACAAACAAAATTTAAACCCTTATGTTCAAGTTGCTCAGCAGTATCTTGACATAATTTGGCTAATTCAGTGCGCAGTTCTACTCCACTTACCTGCGAGTTTATTGCTAGTTGATGTTGCAAATAATCATGGATCGCAAACGTTAAATATCCCTTACCAGAGCCAAAATCTACCACTTGCATGGCTTCGTTTGCACTCAAGGGTGAGTTAGCTAATGCCTGGCTGAATACTTCGATAAACTTATTAATTTGTTTCCATTTACGCGACATTGAGGGGATTAAACGTTGCTCACTGTCAGTGACTCCCAATGCCTGCAAATAAGGTCGGCTTAATTCGACAAAGCGTTGCTTTTCTTTATTATGTTGTTGATTGATTAAAACGCTAGTGGATGCTGTAAGAGCATGACTATGAATGCTTTCTTTGCCTTTTTTACTGATATCCAATTGTATTTCTTGCTCAGTGGAATACATATGCGCAGCTTTAAAATCAGTTTGTAAATAACTGTGTATAGCTTCTAAGCCATCAGAAAACGAATGATTTTTAGTGATGTCGTTAGTTTTGAAGCTCAGCACAAAAGACAGCATCGGCTGCTCTCGGATAATGACAGGCCGAACGACAATGCGCTGCAAAGCTTTGTCACTACCTCGATTCTTACTAAGCAGAAGTTTGATTAATTTGTTAGTTTGTAAATTTTCTGACAACAGAGTTAAAAACTGCGCTTTTGTGTGGATCGGCTTTGGCATCATGCGGATACTGTTTTACTTGATAAATGAACTTATTGGCTATTGTAGCGCCTAAAGCCTGCGATGAACTAATTCGTTGTAGAATTAAATGTTGCTGCTTATTAACTAACTAGGTCAGTATCTAAGTTAATACGCTACTGGTAAATCAGCGTTGCAACTTTTTTGTAAATCGCCCACTATGTTCATACTCTAACAATAAAAATAAAAGGACCCTGAATGAAGTTTTTTGCTGGTTTGTTGACACTACTTGTTGCGCTCATGCACTTTGGTTTTATGGCGTTGGAAATGTTTTTTTGGGACGCGCCAATTGGTTTAAAAGTGTTTAATATGACTGCAGAGTTCGCGGCAAGTTCACAAGTACTGGCTTTCAATCAAGGTTTTTATAACGGTATTTTAGCGGTAGGTCTATTGTGGGGCTTACTTAGTTCGAATCAGGGCGTAAAAGTGTTTTTTTTATTGGCCATTATAGGTGCCGGTATTGTTGGAGGTTTAACCGCTAAAACGTCGATTCTTTATGTACAAGCCTTACCTGCTTTTATTGCTTTACTTTTTGTATTAAAAACTAAAGGGCGCCAAGCGGGTGAGCAGAGATTGTTTTCCTAATCCTGAGCTACGGCTAGAATCTAGAATAAGAGCGACTAAATGACGCTCTTTTTTTTGCTTATTTGTTCAGTTAAAGCATCACCCTTAAGACCCTTTTAGTTACAACTAGCTAAGCTGTTGATGTAACTGTCGAGCTCAAGTTAGGCATGCCGTGATTTTCAGCTAATACACACTTAGTTAGTTTACTCTTTTTGTGCGCCTAGCATTGAAATGAGTTGTTCAAAAGTTACTGGGTGACTGAATAGGAATCCCTGAGCGATATTAGCTTTATTTAATTGTAGAAACTCTTTTTGTTGTATGGTCTCTACTCCTTCTGCAATCACACCCAGTTTGAGGCTATGAGCCATAGCAATTACGGCCAATACCAAAGCCCTATCATTTTCATTATGATGCAGATCTTTAATAAATGAACGGTCAATTTTTAGTTGATCGATAGGTAATTTCTGCAAGTAACTTAAGGAACTATAACCCGTGCCAAAGTCATCTATCGATACGCTGATACCCAATTTTCGTACCTCACTTAATAAATGTTGAACTTTGATGAAGTTATCGACCAATACTCCTTCCGTCAATTCGAGCTCTAATAGTTGGGGAGAAATAGCAAAAGCATCAACACAATTGATGATGAAATCGAGTAACTGGCGATCATTTATTTGTCGTGGGGATAAGTTGATGCATAACTTAATGGCTAGATTGTTTGCCTGTAAGCTAGCTAATTTGGCACAAGTTTCTTTGATAACCCATTTACCGATAGCCACAATTAAGCCTGTTTGTTCTGCTATTGGGATAAAATTATCAGGCGATATCATGCCAACAAGGGGTCTATTCCAACGGATCAGTGCCTCTGCCTTAATGATGTTATTCGTTTGTAAGTCATAGATGGGTTGAAAATATAATTCAAATTCTTTATTTTCTAATGCACAACGCAAAGCATTTTCAAGTTCTATGCGTTGTTGTGATGCATCTTTCAACGCTTTTGAATAAAACTGCAGGCTACTCCGTTGCTGCTTTTTGGCTTCAAACATCGCCAAATCGGCGTACTTCATTAAATCTTCTACAATGTCAGCATCAACAGGATAGTTGGCCGCGCCAATATTCAGCCCTACCTCACATTGGTGTCCTTGTTCCGTATAAAATGGCTGGCTAACGGCGTTAATTAATTCATCGCTAAGTAGCTCGCAGATTTGGTGATTTACTTCTGTTGCAGCATCACTACCAACATCGTTATGGGTGATTAGCGCAAACTCAGTACCTCCAATTCGGGCTAATATGTCTTCACTACCAATGGTTGGTCTTAAGCGCAAAGATAACTCTTTAATCACGTTGTCACCGACTAAATGTCCATGTAATTCATTAATCTTTTTGAACTGCTTTATTTCAATATAGAGCACGTAAAAAGGCAGTCCTTTTTTAATTTGTTGATTTAACTGCGAGCAGAAATTTTGGCGATTTGGCAGTTCAGTAAGTACATCAAAATGGGACAATTTTTCATTGCGCTTTAGTAAATATTTTAATTGGCTTATATCGCTAATACTTAACAGCCAAAAGGTAAGTTGTTTTTCACTATGACAAATTGGATGAATTGACATTTTGAACCAACTTCCCCTAGTAGTTGGATTTAACCAATAGAGCTCACCTGACCACGAACTTTTAGTCGAAAGGACCCGCTGATATTCTGGATATTGGTTTTCAAACAACTGTAACAATATCCTTTCGGGTGACTGTTTTGTTATGTGCTTAGCTATGTCAAACATTTGATAGAGCGCATTATTGCTAGTGAGCAAGTTCAATTGCCCGTCCAATATTGCAATGCCTAATTCAGACTTGTGTAATGCAAGTTGTAAAGGACCATTAGGTTCGTGAACTTCTATTGAATTGGCTAATAACGACTCAAGCCGATCAAACACATGGTCATGCTGAGCAACAATTTTGTCGTTACTTAACAGAAACTCACGGGCAACTTGCAAGGTTTGCTGCTGCCGTTGATATTCTTTCTTAACATCACTGATTAGTAGGTAACATGAGCCTTGACTAATAATGGCGCGGGCTTCCAAATAAAAGTCTTTCTCAGCGATTTGCTCTCGCCAAATACCCGACTGAATTTCCCCTTCTTCAGCGCTTATCCAAAATTCTTCTGCGTCGAGTAAAAAGTCATTTAGGTAGGCGCAAGAATCTTGGTATTCAAAGATATTTATTTCAGTCACATCAGACTTGTGCGCTTCGGGGATAAGAGCCTTTAACCAAGGCTCAAGGACGTATACGGATTTAAATTGACCTTTGTTTATTCGTTCAAAAATGCAGCTATTAATTAAGCCCAAAGTGTGAAAAAGCGCAGCGTGATTATCCATATTTAATCCACCAACAAGGCAGCAAGTGAAGAAAATAAGTTTTCTACTCCTTCACCCGTTTTTGCACTGGTATAACATGACAAGGTAAAATTTGTTTTGATTTGATCAATTTCATTTTCACTCCAATGCCAAGTCTCAGGTAAGTCAGATTTGTTTATTGCCAAGATCCCGGGGATATCAACTACTTGTTTAATTAAAGCTTGAATTTCTTCGCCTTCGGTTAGTGATTGCGAACGAGTTTGGTCGACAACTAATATGTAAGCTGAAGCACCGCGTAAATATTTTGCTTGAAAACCACAATAGCGATCGATGCCTTCTATGTCCCATAACATTAGTTGCAATGTTTCAGAATCTAAAGACACATCTTTTTTATCGATTTTTACACCGATAGACGTGAGATATTTTTCAGAAAAAATACCTTCTACATATTGTTTGACTAAACTTGTTTTGCCCACTCCCGTGGCACCAAGTAAGCATATCTTTTTCTGAATCATGACCTTCCTAGTTCATACACGCTATTTAGCATCAAAGTACACCACATTAAACAATACTTTACGGGCTCCGTCGCTTGACGTTTTTAGTTCGATCGCACCTAAGCCAATAGCATTAAGCCTATTGCGATCAATACCCAGTTCTTGCAGTTTATTTTGCACCGTTTCAGCTCTTTTTTGACTAAGAGCTTTATTAAATGTAGCGCCTCCAGTTGGGTCACTGGCTCCCATGATAATCAACCCTAAAGACAATTCCTGCTGTTCAGCAAGGGTAAGCAAATTATTGAATTCATCTTTAAGAATTACAAGTTTTTCTATGGCCGTTTCAGATAAGCTACTTTCGCCTTGTTCAAATCTTATAAAGTGGTGTTCGAGTTTTGCAATATTGCGATCAAGTATGGCACGCATAATAACGGGATCATCTGCGGCACTCGATTCGGTGTCTTGCAGTATTATTGGATCTAACCAATGAGGTTTAAAGGCTAAACCTGCAACCTTATTCAATTCGGCTTGCAGTCGCAATTTGTCTATATTGCTACCTTCACCGCTAAAAATAGGCTCTAAGCCTTGCCAATTTAATTGTATATCCTCAAAGGCCGCGGCGATGTTACTGACTTTTTGTTGAATAATACCTGGGTCAAGCGAGACATAAGCACGTTCGGTATATGTCACTTTTGCTGACGCTAACTGTAAGTTTGTTAACCACGTATCCACTGGTATGGCATTTGGGTCGCGTAATATATCAAATTTGATACTGGAAAAATCATGCAGGCGAGCATTGAGCAATATTATGCCTGCTTGTGAATCTATGTTTGCTATCTTTGCTAATAATTCATGTGCTTGCCATCGCTTAGTAACAAGGTAAGCTAGACCTGACAGTATGATAAACACCACAGCCCATGCTAGCCAAGGTTGCTTTTTATGTTGTTTTCTTTGAGGTTTAAGCTCAGAAATTAAACAATCTCGGAGTTGCTGCTCACTGTCCAGAAATACACTTGCATCACCGTTAAATTGTCTTAATTCCCGGCCATAAAGGCGATGAATTTCTTCTAAACTTAATTGTAATTGATTGGCCACTTTTTGTGGCACATTGCCGCTAATAGCAGCAACAATAATGGCGCTAGGTCCGGGTTTTATAACTAAGGTAAAATCATCAGTTTTAATGACATCAAGTTGTTGTTCGCTATGATCAGCTCCCTGAGCAAAAGAGTCTGACACAAAGTCATTAATAGCGGTTAACATTGCAGACATTAAGTCAGCATCAGCTGTTTCATGAAGACCGGCTGAAATACTTTGCAGTAACAAGCCGGTTTCACTGTGGATTAAAAAAACTTGTTCAACCCGAAAAGCAAAAGTCTGACTAGCAACATACTGTGAAAAACTGACACCCGCTTGCCGCGCTTTGAGCCGCCATTTTAGGCCTTTAAAAGTAAAACTATTCTCTATTAATGAATTGGTTTTCTCTAATAAGTCAGTGATAAATGCGCTCAATGATTTGCGCACTAAACTTCCCACTAAAGGATAAAGCGCGCCGACCATTTGCTCACTATGATTAGCTACCGAATGCTCAACTGATTTTTCTACCAAGGGTAGGATAACTTTATTGACTGAACCATCTAATTTTTGACGATCATATAACGCTTCAGAAAATACTTCGCTAACCACTTCTCGCGCATTATCTTTAAGTGCTTGTTTAAGGTGTTGACCGTGTTCGCCCAGCAACAATCCCCGTAAGATGTGCATTTGTTGCTCTTCATCTGACAAGGGCTTAGCTTCTGCTTGGTTAGACATTGGGTAGCCTATTCCCCTTCATCCGTAGCTAAATTAGTTGCCACCGTATTAAGCAGTTTAGCCAAAGTTTTGCGATCAGTTTTGCTGGTATTGAGCTCGCTTGATACTTTTGCAAGGTTTGCTAATGCCTGTTGTAATTGCTCATTAAAACTATTGGTTAATACGCTTATTTCCTTGTCGAGTCGCTGATGTAACTCGTCATTTTCTTGTTTACTATTGGCCTCGGCCATTTCTAGTTCTGAAGAAATTTTATCCGCATAGGTGTTTAACTCATCCGCTTTTTTATCTTGATTTTGATCTGCTACAGCGAGTTGTTGCTCGAGGCGATGAAGGCCGTCTTCCATTGCGCTATGCAACTGTTTCATCTGTTGAGCCATTTGTAGCTCTAGTTTTTGAAAATGCTCGCTTGTAAGTTGACTTAATTCACTTAGACGTTGCTCGATATCGGCCTTGGCGGCCCCAAAAACAATATGCCTTAGGGTATCTAATTCACTTGTGATGGTTGCCTTATTACTCGGTTCTTGAGTCGGACTATTTTTTTTATCTGCCATGCGGCATTCCTCTGCTGACATTGAATAGAAATTTATTCCTTTAGTTATCATTCCACAGAAATGGTTGAATTTTAAACTATTTCTTTGTTTTGACATGAATAGAAGCTCGACGATTCACTTCTATCTGTGTTCTGTGCAAGTTAGATCATTATTAATCGATAATTCTAGGTATTGTAAAGCTGAAGAAATTAACCTGGTAAATAACTGAATGGTCTAGTCCAAATGCGACTAAATCGCGTAACATACCCCTCAGTTTAAACAGTATTGAGTTGTTCTATGAAATATCGTGGTAGCCCTAATTTTAGTCATGGTCAAGAAGATAAGATTGGTGTCATTGTCACTAATCTAGGGACACCTGATGCTCCCAATAAAGTCGCTTTAAAACGCTACCTAAAAGAGTTTTTGTCAGATCCTAGAGTGGTAGAAGTGCCGCGCTTGCTGTGGTGGATGATACTTAACTTAGTTATTTTGAATATCCGTCCTAAGCGCTCTGCTAAAGCCTATTCAACCGTATGGACTGAACAAGGTTCGCCATTATTGGTGCATACTCAGAATCAGGCAACTGCGTTGGCCGATGTTATGCAACAGCAGTTTGGCAATAGCGTTATCGTTGAGCACGCCATGCGTTACGGTTCTCCATCCATCGATAGTAGCGTAGAAAAACTATTACAAGCTGGGGTAAGAAAATTACTTGTTTTACCCTTGTATCCACAATATTGCGCCTCTACCAGTGGTTCAACATTTGACGCTTTGAGCCACAGCATGGAAAACAGAAGGTGGTTGCCGGATATCCGCTTTATTAGCCACTATCATGATAATGTCGACTACATCCAAGCCGTTGCTGATAAAATTCGGGCTCATTGGCAAATACACGGCAAAGCCGATAAATTATTATTTTCATACCATGGCATCCCCAAGCGTTATCTATTAAATGGCGACCCCTATCATTGTGAATGCCATAAAACTTCTCGGCTGATAGCTGAAAACTTGGGTTTGAACAAAAACGAACACATGACTACTTTTCAATCTCGCTTCGGCCGCGAAGAATGGTTAAAGCCTTATACTGACGAAACCTTAAAAGGTTTCCCGCAACAAGGAGTTAAGTCAGTACAGGTAGTGTGTCCAGGCTTTTCTGCTGATTGCCTGGAAACTATCGAAGAAATTGGTGAAGAAAATCGCGAATATTTTATGCATGCCGGTGGTGAGCGTTATGAATATATTGAGGCCTTAAATAGTGATCCTCAACATATTGCGCTGTTGGCTAGTTTGGTTAGCCAAAATATTCAGGGTTGGTCGGTAGACGCTGATGTGACCTTGCGCGCTAATTTGGCAAAAAGTTTAGGAGCAAAGGACTGATGAGCAATTCAGCCATCACTGCACCGGACAGTCTACTCAAGGCGCAAAAACTGGCCAATCTACTGGATAATGCGGTCAGGATTCCTTTTACCCAGATCAGGTTTGGTTTAGATTTTTTGATTGGTTTATTGCCCTTCGCAGGTGATGTGGTGTCGCTAATATTGTCGTTTAAAATCGTGCATTATGCCAAACAACTGGGGATGCCCGGTTTAGTGTTAGCGCAGATGATGAAAAATATCGGATTTGATTTTTTGATTGGTTTGTTACCCTTTATTGGTGATATTGCCGATGTGTTTTATCGGGCTAACCAGAAGAATGTCAGGATAATGGAGCGCTGGTGGGTGGCTAATCAGCATGCTGCAATTAAAGCCAATGGCCAACAAGCGCTAAAAGACTGGCAAGATAAACAAGACGTGTAAAGCGTTAGCTGACTTCTTTTACTGCATGAGTCTGCAGATCTGCAAGTTTTATAATAGCTAAGCAGGCCTCATTAGTCGCCGATAACACAACTTGTGGAGCCTTACCCGCGTTAAAAGCTTCTTGCCAACGTGCTGCACATAAACACCAACGATCACCCGCCTTAAGACCGTCAAAGTGATACTGCTTAATAGGAGTAGAAAGATCATTACCTTGGCTTTTTGAAAAAACTAAAAATTCTTCAGTAACAATAGCGCAAACACTGTGATTACCGGAGTCGCTGGCGGGCACATAACAAAACCCTTCGCGGG
>TARA_R110002153_G_scaffold78327_4_pt1 | contig 12391 bp, 4 predicted proteins | sample TARA_R110002153 | Tara Oceans TARA_R110002153 (sample SAMEA4398193) | marine metagenome | biome: Polar Biome; feature: [SRF] surface water layer (ENVO:00010504); material: water (ENVO:00002006), including particulate matter (ENVO:01000060) such as... | depth 5 m
GTTCCTTTAGAAAGTGAAAAAAAAGAGAGCCTTTTATTTCCTACTGATAATGGTGGTGAAATGCAAGATGGTGAAATTGTTGAGGAGTCAATAGCTGACAACAACATTCCATTAATAGCTCCAATTGATTCTCTTGAAAAACAAGAGGAAGTTTTAAATAAAGCTACAGCACCTTTTGACGTACCTGAAAACGTACAGCTTAATGATGCTATGGCTGAAAAGACCTCAGCACCTTTTGGAATCCCTGATTATGATATTATGCCTGAAGGAGATTCGTCTCCAGTAGTAGAGCCTGTAAAAAAGGAGGAAGGGCAGCCTGAAATATATACTTACGGTTCAAACAAGCAAGAGTATGCTGTTTACGAGGATAAATGGTATGAAAGAATAACTCCTGACGCTGAGTGGACTCCAATTAAAGAGAAAGGTCGAGTAATGGGCTTGAACGCTTCTGCTAGGGATTCTCAAGGAAACAAGATTTCTACACTGATAACATTGCCTGAGAGTGATTATAAACCAACTAGAGGTGGCACGAACTTCGAAGGAACAACGGTTTATGGCTATCCTGGAAACAAAGGAACAGCTTATATTATTCAAAACGGAGGATGGTATAAAATGAAAGAAGGAGATGAAGAATGGATTCCTATCACTTCTGATAATCGTATTAAGTCTTTAAATGACTATCACAAAACAAAGGTTGAAAATTCTTCTCAAATAAAAGCTAAAGCGGCAAACATGAAGCCGATTTCTATATTAGACGATAGACCTGTCCCAAAGCTATTCATCCATCAAGGTCAAGTTGGTGAATGGAAAATTATGCCAGGCACTGATACACCTTTCTTTAAGGCTAAACCTAACATGACAAAAGCTGATATTGAAGCGGGTAAAAAGTCAGGGCTAATAGGATATGAAGGAGATGGTAGGAATGATGATTTAACTACTCGTGAGGGCGATATATATCGTGTTGTTGAAAATAAGATTGAAAAAGAACAGCAAGATAGAATCCTTAAGGCTTTAGGCGACGAAGCTACTCAAGCAGGCGGAAAACTTGAAGCGTCAGGCTCAGGGCTTGGTAAAACCGATATTGATGTTGTAGAAGATTTAAGAGGTAGGGCGGTTAAGCAGTATGGAACTCGTACGGATGCTTTATTTGACAGCCCTTCTAAGCCTCAAGCAAAGGTAGGTGAGCCTTATGATTTTAATCTTATTACAAAGCAAAAAGAGTGGGACGAGAAATATGGACCATCTATGCCTGTGAACAAGAAGGTAGTAGAAGGTGCTAAAGAGTCTAAAGATATTATCTTAGAAGACTTAGAGAGGCAATTGAGCATACAAGAGTCTGATGAAGGAAGAAAGGCAGTTAAGGAATCATTTCAAGGGGCAATCGACGAGGCAGATTTGAGGATTAAAGAAGCTCAAGAAGGATATGTTGCGGCTGATAAATCATTCCAAAACAGACATGATTACATGCAGTCTGATGAGTTTAAGCAGAAAGTTAACCTTCACGCAATGAAGCAAGAGGTTCTTGATAGAACTTATGGTATGTATCAAGACAACCAAGTTGAACTAAGAAATCAAGACTTCCTTGAGCTTCAACGGCTTGATAATGCGATAAACAATGAGAAACTTGATAACTTTATCAATACAGATTTAGTCAGATGGAACGCTTCAGGGAACATGACTGAGTCTCAACTAAAGCAATTAAGTGATGCTCAAGAAAGAGCTAAAAATTCATTATTCTTACCGTTCCCTGGTGCTAGTGCAAGTCAGATTGATGAGATTGAAAAATTCATGGTAACTTCAGTTCAAATTAACAATAGATTAGCTGAGGCCGCAAATAGAGGTATGGATTTAACCGATGTTCTAATGGAGAACAAGAAGGCTATTTTTAATCAGGTCACGGCAGGAGACCATATATCTGCTGATGGGGTTGAAATTAAAGCCATTCCTGAAGTGGGTCGTGTGTTTGAGGCGACAATGAATATGAGAGATTTTATGTCTCCGTATGTTAATAATGGTAAGATTACTATTGATGAAATTTCAGGTAGATACGATATATCTGATAATGTAAACGCAACAGAGAGGGCATATATCGAGAGTAATTTATCAAGATTAATTGATGATTATGATTTGGCTAAAAGTGAGATTTATTCTAAGAGCAGAGCTGAAATATACATTAAACAACAACAGCTTAACAGCCTTCGAGCAGCAATAGCTAAGGCTAATTTAGACATGGAATCGGGCGATGTGATTTCAAATGAAACAGCTAAAAAGCAATTAAATGAATCGAGAGATAAAATTATAGAACTTAAAGGAGATATTAGAGAGCTTGAGAATAGTGAGAATACACTCTTCTTGAATGACCCTAATGCTATCTCTCTTGATGTTGCTAGTTCTGCTACAGAGACTTCAAGACAGGTACTACAGGCTATACCTGAAGGCATTACTCCTAAGCAGAAGTTTGATATGTTCTATGAGACATTAGTGAAAAAGAATAATACTCTCGCTAAGAAGTTTAGCATTAACCAAAGTTACTTTGATAGAACAGGAGAAAAACTTAGAGATGTTCTTGATTGGGAGTATTTAGGGGCTGATTTATCATCTGAAGAAATTGAGTACTATAAGAACGCTTCTACATTAAGAAAAACCCTTTCACTATATCTTAATAACGATTGGGGTATTACTGAAGAGTCAGCAGGATTTTGGTCATCATTTTACAACTCATTTATATCAACATTTGCTCCTGTTACAGGTGAAGCGAATGGATTTTACAACGAGACATCTGCTTTAACTACAATATCGGACGTTATTCAACAACAAGGATATACTGATAAGGATTTTGCTGATGGAATGGATTATGATAGAATATTCGATAGAATGGACGTTGATTTCCTTACATGGGAAACAGCAGGAAGTATGATAGGCACAACTGCTGCCATAATGGTGGCTCTTACTGGTGCTGGTTTAACAACGACAAGTGCGGTAAAAGCAGGTAAAGGTATTTACAGATTAATGAGTAGATACAAGAAACTTGATAAAATGACCGATGCTGTAAAAGATTTTAAAAGAGTTGAACAATCATATCACAATACACTGAACCGTACTAAGTTTGGTAGATTTATTAATCAAACATCAAAACAAGGTATTCAATTCGAGTCAGGCGGTCTACTATTCAACATGGATGAAGAACTTAACTTCATGTCGGGTATGGGTGGAGCAATAGCAGGAAAAGGATTTGAGGCTATATTTAAAAGGATGCCTCCATCAAAGGTTATTGAGTGGGTAGGTGGTTTCTTTGGTAAAAATACTAATAAAGCAGTAGACCTATTCAAGAGAATGGGGAAACAAGCCACAACGCTTAGGGCGGCTCATTACAGAGGTATGGGGGAGATGCCTGAAGAATTTGCTCAAGAGCTTATTGGAATATATCGTGATGAATTAGATGCTAGAGGTTTTTGGGAGAAGGTAGATGAACAGTATGGAGGCGAAGAGGGTTTAGATAATTTAGCTCAACTATTAGTTTCATCATACATTTTAGGTGCAGGTATGGGTACTGTTATGACGAGTACTCAGCAAGACATTATTGAGACAATGTCTCCTGCTCAGATTGCTAAAGCTCAGGCTGCTGCAAGGGGTGTGATTAAAGATATGTCTGTTGCAAATGCGAACGCGAATATTACTGCTGATAGAATCGTTAATAACTATGAAGCCGTAATTGATGAGACGGTTAATCCAAAGAGAAACAAGACTGTAGCGGAAACTGAAGTGAAAAATAAAACTGAGGCTGATACTGAAGCTGAAGAGACTACTGATAAAGAGCTTCCGTACGGAAAGTTAGTATACCATCAAGGTCAAGTAGGTATTTGGTCAAGAATGCCTGAGTCGGGTACAAATAAATTCACACCTAAGCCTAACATGACTCCTGCTGATATACTAGCAGGGATTGAGTCAGGTACTATTATAGATATGGATGCCGAAGCTAAAGCTGATGCTAATACTTCTGAAGTAGAAACGTTGAGACAAGAAGAGCAAGCAGAACTGCTTAAAGATATTCCAAACGCTGAGAACTATTTAACAGATGGTAAGGTTGATAAAGAAAAGATAACTAACCCTGAAGATATAGCCAAGTTTGAAAAAATATACGATAAGTATGACAAGATTATATCTCCTTTATTAGAAGCTAAACCAACGCAAACCATTGAGGCTGATGGTGTTGAAGGTAAGGTTGAACCTAAACAGTCAAAATTCCAAGACTTTATTAAAGAATCTAAAGAAGAAGGGTTAACACTTGATGAGGCAATAGCCAAGTCTGAAGGTGACTTCCAAGGTAAGTTGAATGACGCTAAAGAGCGTGGCTTAACTATGGAGGAGTTTGCTTCTGAACAAGAAGCTGATAATATTGAATCTGAAACTATATCATTAGCAGATAGAATTAGAAATAAAAAAATTGATACGACAGGTATGATGTTGGCAATGCCAGTTCCATTAGTTCCTATCGTGAATACAATTATTGAGACTGCTGCAATAACAGTAGAAACAATAGAGTCTATTATTAAGAAAATAAAAGATACCGCTGAATACAGAAATCTTAGTGTTGAGGATAGGTTAAAAGCTGACGAGGCTTTAAATAAATTGAAGCTTGACGTAAATGAAACAGGTGTCAAGAATAAAGTTTCAAAGAACCCAACTAGCCCTCTACAACAGCTTAAAAAGAAGATTGCAACGTTCAAGCAAGGAAGAGAAGCGGGAGCAAAAGAAAATAGAAGGCTTACTAAAGAAGAGTTCGCCAAGAAGAAAGCTGATATTGAAGCTATCCAAGCAGAGATAGTTGCTTATGCTAAGGAGAATCTACCTAAAGACGCATACAATTCTCAAGACATTACTAGGCTGATGGATAAAGTCAGAAAAGCTACAACATGGGGAGGTGTCGATAACGCTATTAAGGCTATCGACAAACATGTAGATAAGTTTAACGAAAAAGCTAGAGTTAATACTATTGATAGAATTGTATCTACATTCCTTGACCCACTAACTAAGAAGCGTGGCGACAAAAAGGTTGGTAAAGTAACCCTTAAGGCTAGAGAGAAATTAACAGCTTTGGCTAATGAGATTATTGGCGTAAAACCAGAGGATAGTGGTAAATCCATGAATGAAGTCTTAAACGGTATGACTCAAGAAGAGCTTAACGAGGTTGAAGAGAGAGTTGATGCCGTTATATCTGAAGGTAAAGGAGGTATTAAGTCTAAAGAACAAGTTAAAAAACAAAAGAATAGAACTAATAGAGAAGTACCTGTTAGAGTGCTTTCAGAGCAAAATAAAACTCCAAAAGACACTGTAAGCGGTGAGAAGGAGGTTGGAGACTTATTGAAATATAAACAAGGTGTAATTCGATATGATGGTGAGATTTTCTCAGGAAAACAAGCATTAGATGAATATTTAGCTGATACAGGTACAACTTACGATGAAGTTGGAGACTTTGAGGCGATTTTAACGGTAGATGAATTGACAGCTCAGGCAAATTATCAGAAAAATTCAAGGTTTAAAAGAGCTACTAGAAAAGCATCCGATGCTCTACAAGAAGTATCAAGGACTCTTGAAAGCAGACTGATGGATGTTTATAGAGGTTCTAAAGAGCTAAGAACTTACGTTGAGGATAATGTTCTAAAACCTATAAATAAGGCTTATAATCAAAGAGCCGAAGCTAGGAGAGAGAAGCTAAATGAGTTCAAGAAGTCAATGAACAATATTTTTGGCGGTGGTATTATTACAGGTTTACCTAATACATTAACAAAAGAAACAGGAATTAAAATTAAGAAGCAAAATAGAATTGATATAAACAATGACCAAGCGGTAAATATTTACGGAATGTCTACTGTTGACCCTTCTATGATTTATAATGTTGATGGTGAGTATTATTCTACCGAAGCGACAGCAATAGAAGCGGCTAAGTCTAAAATAAAAAGAGAAACAGGAGTAGAAAATGTAACTAATGAAGAGGCTACGGAAGCTATGACTGAGGTCACTGACAAATACAACGTAAATGTAATTTCGCAAATAGGTGGGGACCTTCAAAATGGTCTTGCTAAAATTGCAGAGATAGAGAGTTATATTGAAAAAGACCCTAAATTGAAAGCGTTTGCTGACTTGATTAGTAATAGCTATAAAAATTACAGAAGCGATTATGAGGCTATATTTACTGAAATGTATGACCTTAAATTTAAGGATGGACACTATGTTCCATTGACTCGGGTTAATTCGGGAGATATGAAGGCTGACGATGCGACTTTGCTAGGCAGCGATTACAAGGGTTCTGCGTCAACAGCTATGTCTAATCACTTAAAACAGAAATATAATAATAGTGGCGCAACATTCGATTTCAGTACGGGAGCTTATACAAAACTGCTTAATTATGTTAATTCAATGGAACACGCTAAGGCTTTCTTGCCTGTGGCTGAAAACACTAGGAATTTAATAAATAAAACAACTAAGCCACAGTTAATAGAAAAACTTGGTAAAACAAGAGTTACAGAGCTAGAATACCACTTAAATGACATTATTACAGATGGTGCTAGTGCGACTCGTGCGCAAGGAGGAAAAATAATCAACAGTATATTGCAATGGAATGTATTAACAACGCTCATGGCTAAAACAGGGTCTATACCAAAACAACTTACATCTGCTACCCACTGGTTAGGTGCGGGTCTTGAGGATGGAGTTGGGACTTTAGCTGTTTCAAGACAGCTATTAAAACTGTTCCCTACCGCTGTCGGTTTATCAGGAACTGTATCTAAAGTTGCGCCTGCATTAATAAGCAGCAATGAGTCAGAGGTTATTAACGCTATATTTAAAAGTGCATTCTACAACGAAAGGCTATCAGGTAAGGATATTGATTATGAGACACGAAAAATGTTCAATCAAATGGGTTCAGGTAAAGGTAAAAACCTTGTGGAAACCCTTAAAAAAATAGCCATGGGTCCGACTATAATGGGGGATATGGGAGGTGTTATAATGGGAGGTGTTCCATACACTCTTGCCATGTATAATCACAATGTAAAACCTACCTCTAAAGGCGGTAACGGCATGACTCATGAAGAGGCTTTAGAGGATGCGTTGGAAAAGTTTGTATATAACGCCAACAAGAAACAACAATCGACTAGACGTGACATCATTAGTAACGCTCAAACAGACCCTAAATACAGATTATTCTTAACTTATAAGACATCTCAAATTGCTGCAACTGCTGAAATGGTTAAGGGGCTGAAAATTCTTACTGATAAAAAAGGAGGATATACGGGAACGGAACGTATTAACGCCCTTAGAAAGGTGATATATTATAACGTATCTAACTCATTATTCCAATTGGTTGCAGGTGGAACATTAACTATGATGTATCTTGATGATGACGATGATGACAAAAGAGAAAAACAAAGAAAAGCAACAGCTAGATACAATCTAGTAATGGATACGTTATCGTCTAATGCTCAGGGTCTTGGTATTCCTGGATTAATGGCTGATTTTACCGTTAATAATTTAAGAAACAGAAATGTATTCAATGATATACCTGTTATGTCTATGATTGAGGATATTACTGCAGGTGGTTCTAGTATGATAAGAATCTTAGCGGATGAAGGAGACATTAATAAAGACTCTTCTGACCAAGAGACTGCTAGATGGCAAAAATTAGCAGGTGTAAAGAATATTATTAATCAATCTAAGTCTTGGGGACAATTTATGGATGGCGACATTAACGCCTGGGACGCTTTTATGGGAAGACAAATCGACGAAGATACGGGTCACATGTTCGTTACAGGGGGAGAACGTGAAGACTGGATATATGGCAAAGTAAAGGATGTTTTTGGCGGTAAAGAAGAGACTGAAAGTTATGAGCCATTTAGAGAGGGAGAGGCCAGGGAACGAATGGGAGTAGCACCAAACTCTTCTAATTTGGCTCCAACAGTTGTACAAGGATATAATGATAATTTATTAGGAGGTGCAGGGGCAGGTGTGGATAGTGGTATTGAATACACAGGAGATGATGCGAAAAGCACCAAAACGTCACGTAATAGGGAAGAGATTAAGTTAAGAATAAAATCTGAAAAATCAATAGCGGCTAAGAAAGCAAAAACTCTAAGGCTTATTCGTGAAAATGAAAATGAAAGGAAAGCCAATAAAACCAAGAAAACCAAAGTTAAAACTGCTGCTCAAAAAGCAAAAGATAAGAGAGAAGGGTGGGTAAAAACATATAAGAAGGAATTTGGTAAAAATCCACCTGCAGGAATGAATCTTAATGATATTATTAGTAAAGTCCTAGCCAATTAATTTGGGGTAATAAACCGTAGTGATATTTTACTTAAATTTGTTTTAACAAACATTTGATATGGCAAACATAAAAACATACGATATATTACAGTGTTCGAGATTATTTCCAACTGTTAACGGTGCTAATAACCCTGTGTTTTTACCATACATTAACCAAACTGTAAGAATTAATAACGACTCAGAGCAGTCTTATACTGTAAAAGAAAATATTCAAGCAAGATTTTTTGCTCCTACGAGTGCTGATGTCATTTCAAATGTTCAGTACTCAGTTGAATCAATAGTGTTTAATGGCTTAGAATGCCTTTTAGCACCTGCGAATTTAACTGTGGAAGAAGTTGATAATATTTATGTAGGTTTCCCTCTATATTTAGGAAATCCTACAGGTTATACTAATAATCTGGCTAACGCTGTTGACACGGTGCAGTCTCTTATCTCAACAGCTTACTTCGAGAGAAACTTCATAGATTTCATGCAAGGATTGTTCAATACTTTGAACATGAGTGTTGAGATAAAAAATTCTCATCCTGATTGGTGGTCTACTGAAGCGTTCCCTACGATGAGAAACTTCATGCTTGAAATGTATAGTTCCGATAGTATAGTAATAACTATAACTGAAACTTATAATGGAACTTCAAGAGTGTTGATGTACGAAGTTGATGGAACAGGAGCTACCGCTTATATAGATGGAGTTGATGTTACAGTATTACCTGTGCCTGTTGACGAGCAACCTCAATTTGGAGATGTTTATTCGATAAATTCCTTTGTTGTTGCCGCAGACCCAATTATAAAGATTGATTGTTGTCCTGTTGTAGACCCGTTTTATGCTTCATTAAATAATTCTTGCGAGTCTACGCTTAATACTGACTGCGATTGTAAAACTATCACGTTTTCTGATAACTCAAACTATGATAACGGATTATTGGGTCACGACCCATTATTCTTTAATCATAGAACAATTACGCTTACTAGACCTGACGGCTCTGAATATATTTGGAGTACTGATGCTGCTGTAGGTAGTGCTCAAGTTGTTGACCAAATAATTACTCCTCATTGGAACTCGAACAACATGTTCGGCTATAATATTAGCGGTATTGATACTGACGGTATTTACGCGGTTAAAATATGCACTTATCCTGATTGGCAAGATGATATTTACTACGATGAATCGTTGAATTACTTTGTATATAGAAGTGGTATCATTTACAAGCAAGTTGCATCAGGATTAAACGTTGACCCTGAATTAGATGTTAATAATGACTTTTGGATTGAAGCAACTATCAATGACGATAGAGGTCGTTATTGCGCTGAAGAGAAGATAGTAATCCTATGTATTAGTATTATGGACTGCTATAAGAAGGCTGTAAATGCGTCTTTATGTGATATTAAACTTAATCCTTGTAAAGGATTGTGTGACAACCCGTTATTGCTTAAAGCTATGAAGATGAGAGTTACTTTGGACGCGTTAGAATGGGCTGTATGTGATGAGAATTGGGATTTAGCTGAAGAACATATAGCAATATTAAAAAGTATATGCTGTTGTAATGGATAGAAATTTTTTATATAAAAGTAAGAAGCAGTTTGCTGAAGAAGTAGCTGCTATAAAGCCACTTGAGATATTTGATATAGACTCTTGTGGTATAACTTGGGAGCAACTGTTTCGAAAGCATTTAGCATTTGATGTTATAAAATGTGGAGAATGCAGTGCTTGCCTTAAGGATGTTATTGGAGAAAGTTGTAACTGTTAAATTAATATTATGGGATGTAGTGGATGTGGTGGTGTTTTAAAACCTGGAGGTGGATGCGGATGTAACGACTGTCCTCCTGGAAGTGCTGGTGCTAATGGAACTAATGGGCTGTCTGCGTACGAGATTTGGATTCAAGAAGGAAATGTAGGAACTGAACAAGAGTTCTTAGATTCTCTAGTTGGAGCTACAGGAGCAAACGGAACAAATGGAATTGACGGTGTTTGTCCTTGTGAAGAGGTTCTGAGTTCAGAAGAAAGATTGGGCGCAGGTTCGGTTGGTACTGCACCTACTTACGCTGTAGTTACTGGTACTCAATACACTGTTCCTGTGGGTGGTGGTGGTGATTATAGAATACTTTTCACTTCCGAGGTGCTATTCCCTGTAGCAGGTGGGTCGTTATCATATTCTGTTTATGTTAATGGATTGATTTATGGCACAATGACTAGAAGCGCAATTTTCTCATCAGCAGCTACGATAGGAACATCATTAAACATATCAGGTATAACACTAATTGCTACCGATGTTATAGAGATAAGAGGGGCATCAGATGACCCTGCAAATACGTACTTAAGCTATGGTACGTGTATTATAGAAAAAATTACTTAAAACTAGATTATGTCAGCTACTCCATGCGGATGCGAAGATAATAACTGCCCACACAGAACCTCAGAGGTTAATCTGTTTGACGGTATGTTTACAAACATAACTGTTCCTTCAGGGGCAGGTCTAAACGAGGTGCTTACCCTTTTAGAAAACTATATTATTACTGTTGGAACTTGTAACGATGTCAATTACACGTTAGATGCGTTCAGTGCGTGCTTAAACCTACCTGCTGGTACTTACAGCTTTACACAGATTATAGACGCTATAGTGACTAGGATTTGCACTAACGCAAGCAATATTGAAGAGTTAACTACTCAGGTATCTAATCTTTTAGCATTAAACACTACAAATGTTATATTGTCTGATATTGTGTTTCCTCCTTGTTTTTCATCATTTACAGGGACAACCAGTACTGATTTATTTAACACTATACTAAGTCAGCTTTGCAGCGTATTAGATGTTACAGCTCCTACTACAGGTAATGGTGGCGTTACTGTTACTCCTCCTGACCCTGGGACAACGATAGACCCAAATGGAACTAATGTTAGCGCATTCCTTTTAAACTCTAGGCTAGACCATATATCTGAGGTGTTTAAGAGTTTTGTAGATAATAACAGCTTTATTTATGAGCATACATCACCCGTTGTAAGTCCTACATCATTTGTTGTTGGTCTTCAGCCAATGAGAGGTGTTATTGAAAACTATTTAGTAATAAGAGATATAACTGAGAATTTAACTGTTAATCCATCTAAAGATACTTACTTTTACTTTAGTGGTGATAGCTCTGTATTAAGAAGAGAGGTTGCTAATGGTGCTCCTGCTCCTGCTGTACCTACAGGTTCTCAAAAATTATATACAATTGTATCTGATGGTTCAGGAGTTGTTAGTGTAACGTCTACTTATACTTCAAACGCTTTAAATCCCGTTCCATTGGCGACAGGAAGTGTTGATACTAATGAAATTGCTAACGCTGCTGTCACTACAGCTAAGATAGCCTCTATCAATGTCGGTTCTACAATTGGTCATCCATCTTTACTAGAAATAACTAACAATAATGAAGGTCAAGTTACTGGAATGACATCAAACATGCTTTTCGCAGGATTAGCTGATGGTCAGGTTTTAGTGTACAACTCAGGTCTTAACCGTTTTGACAACGTTCCAAATACGGCTGTCCCCGCAGTAGGATATATACCTAAATCAAATGCTTCGGGTGACAATTATACCGCTTCATCATTATTAGAAAGTGCCTCTCAGGTATTGATTGAAAAAAAGGTAGAAATCAATGACACTGGATTAGCTTCAGAAGATGACACTGACGCTATATTTAATATGGTTGGAGGTCCAATGAAGATGCCAAGGATAAATTCTGCTGCTGCAAGTTTGTTACCTTTAAATGATGCATATTTTGTATATGTAACTGACACTAATGTTACCTTTACATCTATAGGGTTTTGGGGTGTTGAAGCAGGAGTTTGGGTAAAATTATAAATTAAAAATTAAAAATTAAAAAAATGCCATCATTTTCACTACCAGGAGGAGCATCAGCTATGTCTCTAGGAGGAACTTCGAGTTCTACAATTATACAAAGGTCTCACGTTACAGGGTTAACGAAGCTAAAAACAGATAGAGAGTTAGATTTTGCTATTAGAGATATTTCAGACTTAATCTCAAGCGTTTCATCTACTGACAACACTTGGGAAATTCCTACAGTAGCATTTGTTAATCCT
>TARA_R110002153_G_scaffold47973_4_pt1 | contig 12387 bp, 15 predicted proteins | sample TARA_R110002153 | Tara Oceans TARA_R110002153 (sample SAMEA4398193) | marine metagenome | biome: Polar Biome; feature: [SRF] surface water layer (ENVO:00010504); material: water (ENVO:00002006), including particulate matter (ENVO:01000060) such as... | depth 5 m
GAATGTGGTACATCGAAAATAGCTTAACCTCTATTGGACAGCCAGATCCGGTCGGCGAAATGAATTCGGTTCTTTGGAACACTGGTCGTGACGAAGATAAAGCTACAGCTCGTGATCGTAAACGTAGGTTGCATTATGTAACTAATGTTATGGTCGTATCTGATCCAGCTAATCCGTCTAATGAAGGTAAAGTATTCCTTTATAAGTTCGGTAAAAAGATCTTTGATAAGGTCATGGATGTCATGCAGCCGCAGTTCCAAGACGAAAAACCAGTCAATCCATTTGATTTCTGGGAAGGCGCGGATTTCAAACTCAAGATTCGTCAAGTTGAAGGCTATCGTAATTATGATAAGTCGGAGTTTGCATCAGCTAGTGGTCTACACGAAGGTGATGATGAAAAGTTGGAGGCAGTATATAACCGCCTTCACAGTCTATCGGATTTCCTCGATCCGAAAAACTATAAGTCCTATGCTGAACTTGGTGCTAAACTAAGTAAGGTATTAGGCGAGGCTGGTACTCCTTTGAGTACCGCCGAAGCTGTAACACTCGATGAGACTGCTCCAAGTCCTTCCTTTCCAATGGAGTCGGCTCCGGTGGCACAGCAAAGCAATGTAACTGCTTCATCCGATAGCGATGATGATACTATGAGTTACTTTGCTAAACTAGCACAAGAAGGTTAAACACTTCTACTAGTTGCACGAAGGCCCTAGAGTTTTTCCTTTCTCTCTAGGGCCTTTTTGTATCTATTGATTAATGTGATAGAGCTGATCTTTGATCAGCCGTAAGAGCTCCACTATGTTTTTTAGTAGTAGATACACCACCTTGAATTGTAGTTCCACCTGTTACATTACCACCATAATAATTATTAATTACCTGAGGTGGCTGTTGTGTATCATTAGAGTTAGATCCACCAGCTGCCATTCTTAGTGATTCAAGGTTTGACACTGCCATCCGAAATTCTGTACCACCATTAGCTAATCCTTTAATATTGATGTCTTTACCACCACCAAAGATTTCAAATCCTTTGCCATCTAATACTCCACCATATATAGCGGTTTCTAATGGTATCATTGCTTTTAGTAAACCATCAGCAAAGTTTTTGATATTCATACCTAAGCTTGGAAGTATTCTTATTGCGCCTAAGCGTTCGATGTCACCAATTATTTTACCAAGACCACCCATTGCTTCATGATCTAAATCTTTTAATGGTGCAAGGGAATCTACCATCTTTCTAAATTTATCGTCTTTTTTATCATCTGAACCAAACAACCAGTTAAATCCGTCTTTGACTGTTGCGGTTATACTTCCAAGAGCATCTGCTGCAAAGAAAGCTCCAATTCCTAAACCAATACCAGGAAGTGCTTTACCTAGTTTCATAAGTTGATCGCCATCAAGAGTAGTAAGCGTTTTAAGAGCATCAGCCATGTTACTAACTAATGTTTTAGTAGATGCTCCATCAACACCAATAACACTACCCACTTTAGCCATTCCATCAAAAGCTAAGAAGAAAGCCGCAATACCAGCACCAACTAGTCCCATACCTATAGAAGCTCCAGTTGCAACTGCTAGTCCTCCAGGAACTGCTCCAAACAAACCACCAATAGCCATAATTCCACCAAGAGCTATCATTGATTGTTTATCAAGTGCACCAATTGCTCCTGCAAAGTTACCTATGAGTTTCTTTACTGAATCACCTTCACCAAGTTTTTTAGCAGCAGCATCCATTAGTGAGAATCCTAAAAAGAATGCTCCAATACCAGCTGTTACTGTAGCTATACCAATTAACATTTTTGCTTGTGTTCCTACATCAGTAAGAGCACCAATACCCATACTAACACCCAATATTCCTCCAAGTGCTATCATGGATTCAGTAGTAAATGCACCTATTGCGCCATCAAATCCTATTATAGCTGCTTTTATTCCGCTATAGTCTGCTCCTAGCCAACTCATAGCTTTATCACCGACTGCCAGTCCAATAAAGAATCCTGAAATACCAGCACCCATAGTTGCCATTGCAATACCAATTTTAGTTGGGTTTTTCATCATTACGCCAGCAACTGCTGATCCAGCTAACATAGTTCCAAGTGCTATTTGAGCTGGAGTTGATAGACCCATAATCATTCCGGAGAAACCTTCTAAAGCTTCTTTCATTCCAGTAAATTTCATGTCTACCCAGCCCATACTTTTTGCTCCAGCAATAAGAGCATCACCTGCAAGAAGTCCACCTAAGAAAGCCGAGATACCTATACCCATAGCGGCAAGACCCATAGCTCCTTTTGTACCAGTAATAGCAGAAACTGCCATAATACCAGCAAGTACTGTGAAAGCTTTTATATCCATAGCCATGATCATATCACTAAATCCAAGAGCAGCAGCTTTTAAAGAAGTAAAGTTAAAATCAGCTCCTATGTCTTTCATCCAGCTTAAACCTGCATCACCAGCTAATAGACCACCAAAGAAAGCTGGAATAGCTACACCCATAGCCACTAATCCTGCCGCTCCTTTAAGAGCAGCTGCTGCCATAGCCGCAACTCCAAGACCGCCAAGCCCAAGCATTCCTCCTAATCCTCTACCACCAGATCCTCCGCCCGAACCACCGCCACCACCTTTCATACCAGCAATGCCAGCTGCAATTTTCTTTAATTCATCTGTTTGTGCATTCTCAACTTTAGCATCTTCTCTTCGTTGCTCAGTATCTTCTGACTCAGATTTTGGTGGTTCAATATTAGCCATCTTAGCTATATTTTCAGACATAGTAATAACATCTTTTTTCATTTCAAGTAGATGTCTCCTCGAGTTACGAGTATGAGTTTCTACCTGATGCAAGTGAGCTTTACTTTCTTTATTGCTCTCTTGAAAAGATTGAATAAGTTCTTGGAGTTTATTTTCTTCAGCCATAGCTTATTTCCTTGGTGGTGTAGGTGTTTTACTTTTTTGAGCTAAAGCTTCTTTACCATAAAAAGCCGCTACTATAGCAGCAACTGATACAAAGTAGACTGCAGCCATATCACCTAATATTTTTGCTGCTTGATCTAGTCCAATCATTACTGCGAATACTACTAAAGATGGATATAGTAACATACCAAACAAAGCAAACCATGCCATGTTTCTTTGCGCATCTTGTTTCTTATCTTCATTTTCCATATCACTTCGCATATCTTCTAATTCAATCATTCTTTCTTCCATCATCATTTCTTCATCACTCACGACACCATCGCCATCTTTGTCAAGATGAGCATATTTAGATCCAGGTTGTAATTTCTTTTCTACCATTACACTCTACCTTCTTTGTGCTTGTTGTCGTGCCATTTGATCATTTTGCTCTTCAACGTGCTGCGTTAATAATGCTACGTATATATCTCTTTCCCACGGTATCATTGACTCAATTTCAGTTAAAGAATAATTATGATGCTGCATCATAGCGAAGTTAGTCCTAAACATACTCTCAAGATTATTATGAGAAAGAGCTATGCGAAAAAATCGTTGAGGCCCTCCAATGTTATGTTATTAACTGTTCCACATTTTTCACAAGTGAACTCTACATCTTCTTTTAACTTAGGAAAATTATCAAAAAATTCTTGAACTTTAGTAAATTGTTCTTTATTTAATGACTCAATAAAATCTACAAGTTCTCTTGGTGTTGATTCACTTGCTGGATAAACTGAATCAGCATCATGAATTGATTCAATAGAAGCCGCAATCATACCAATAGCAATATCAATACCCGCTTCAGGTTTAGATGCTTTTAGTACATCTTCAACTCTTAATACTGTAGGATACTTAAGTGAAACTCCTACTGTATCAGTTATTTGTACAACTGCATTTGCTTTAGGATCACCCTTTAGTGTTACTGCTGATAAGTTAACATCTACTGGATTATCATGTTTACACTCTTCAGATTTACATTTCAAAGCAATCTTTGCGTTTTCACCTACAGAAGCTGCTCTTAGTTTTAAAAAGATTAGTTCTAAATCAAACATAGCTAATGATTTAACATCAACTGATTTAAACGTACAAACTTCTACAATGTCTCTCATTGCATTTGAAATTTGTTGAGCATCATCTGATTCTAAAGCTGTTAAAAGTACCTTTTCTTCCCTTACGACAAAAGGGCGATACTTAATTTCTTGTCCCGTTGAAGGGATTGTCATATCGTATTTAATAGAATTTAGCTGTGGCAGTGCCATCATTCACTCCTTGTTATAATTAACCAAATAATTTATTGGCTGCAATTCCGACCAGAGTACCGACCAGACTTGCTGAATCACCCCACTCATCATAAGCCATATTGACCGTGACACGTGAGATAGTGTTTTCATTCGCGTTAGATAATTCTACAGCTGAGACAGAAACTGGAAACGCATTTTTCAAAGTACATGTATAGTTAGGTATGTTATTTGAATCCAATTGCTGAATAATTACGTCTGAAACATAATCATCTCTGTAATTTACTGTTCCCTTTGCAGTATCGATAATAGATGCTTGCCAAGAGTCCATGACTTCTTTTAAGTAGTAATCACCCGTAAGTAAAAACGTAAAAGATACGTCATCATTAATATAACCATAAGGCTTCTTAATTGCTTTTAATCTTGTGATATGCTCTGCTGTAGTAATTTGACGACCAGGCAATGAACAACTCTCACACAAGAGAGAAATATCTCTTGGATCATTAATTAGTGACATAGGATTAAATCCACCACCAGATGCTATATTTGAAAGAATAGATCCTGGATTAATAGATATAAGTGGTAAGTTCATATAGATCGCAAATCGATTAGATTTTGAAACTCCACCGCGCTTACCAATGGTGCTTTTGAGTGTTTCAATACTTGCTGGTAATGCCATTAAGCGCTCCTTACTCTTTTCCTAGAATCTTTATAGATTGCTCCAGCTTTTGACTTCTTAAATCTCTGAGTCTGCATAAACATAGCTACTTCCCACTCAGGTGGTTCAACCTTTACTATTCTAGATTCTACATGATTAGTTAAATAGTGTTTAAAACAAGGTTGAAAATACCTTAGTTTACGAACACTCTGTAAAATTCTGTATCTGGCTTTAAAACGTGTACTTTCGTCATATCTATTATTTGTTAGTGTTAATGCATCAAATAGTTTAGCTCTTAGTATTGGAGGAAGATAATGTAAGTTTAAACCATAGAATCCACCAGGAGCTTTTTCAACCATAATAATAAGAGGGAATGTATCATAGTAAGGTAATGTTTCTTTATGTTTTGGATCATAGAAAAACATGTACATATCACCCATACGTGGACGTGTCACACGTGTCAGTGCGCTATCCCTTAATAGACTTTGCCTATTAATATTTCTTATGTTACGAAGCTTATCACGAAACCAATCCTGAGACTCTTCTGTCCTAGGTTGTATTCCAGCTCTAAAAGCTTGTAACTGCATTTTTTCAAAAAACGAATCTGCCATACCTTTATTTATACCTTATCCTTTGAGGATTTTAATGCCTAATTGCTTAAGAGTATCTTCATGCCAAATAGCAAATCGATACCCACGAGAGTCAGCCCATTTATGCGCAGCTTCCCATTTAGATTGATTCTTAATATAGGTCATTACCTCATTAAGATATCGTTTAGTTTTTCTAGATGGTTTTACTGGAGGTTGACATTGTTTCTTTGGTTTTATTTCTATAAGCCATTTTTGTCCTACGGCATCTTTAAAATATATATCAATAAAGTAACGGTGCATACGTTTATCTGTTCCACAGCGGTATGGAATAACATATTCTTCTGAACTCCATTCAGGAACATCTGTTTTATTATCTAAAAATTTAAATACAGCTCTTTCCCAAGAAGATCTATAGACTACTTTTTTGTGGTCTCCCTTGTATTTTGAGATATTCTTTACTTTATAACGGCCTTTATAAGTCATATAAATAATCGTATAGAGTAATTCGTTTAAGGTTAAAGTTTAATGACAACAAAGTATGTATATCCTCAAGGTTTAGCTGAACAACATCCAGTCCAGTGTAGAATTTCTATTCATCAACGAATTAATAAAATGGCTGATGTTGTAAGTGCAGGTGGTGATCAAGCTAATATAGAATCTGTAAGTAAAGCACTTGGTACATTAGCGGACGCTGGATCTCAAATAGTAAATAGAAAAATCATCGATACAACTCAAGCTGCCCTTGCACAAATTTATTTATATGCGCCAGCTGCAATACAATTTTCAGATGGATTAGCTTATGATAACACAGAAATGTCAGCTGTAGTAAGTGCAATTCAGTCAGGAGCTGATTCAGCAGGTGAAGGGCTTGGAAGTCAGGTAAAAACTGGCATAAGTGCCGGAGTAGCTGGAATAACTGGAGCTATAAGAAAATCTGGTATTGGTCAGCAAGCTCAACTTAATCTCGGTGTTGTAAGAAACCCTAGACTAGAAATGTTATTCAGAGCTCCAGCTCTTAGACAACTATCGTTAAGTTGGAAATTTATGCCTTCAAACCAATCTGAATCAGCAGTTGTTGAGGGACTAATTAAAAAAGTAAGAATGCATGCTCACCCAGAATTAAGTAATGCAGGCTTTAACTTTAGTTTTCCTGATGTATTCAAAGTAGATTTTATTACTAGGAGTGGAGGTAAAGCTAAAATGATACCATTCTCTTATGCATACTGTACTGCAGTTGCAGTTAATTATGGCGGATCTGGCCCAGCGTTTTTTGGTGATGGTTCACCTGCAGAAATTGATTTTACTTTATCTCTTCAAGAAACAAAAGTTCTTAGCAGAGGTGATATTGAACATCCAGACGGAAAACCAGCAGCAGCTACAAGTCGATATAGTGAAACGAATCCTGCCGATGTTGGCGGCGGCACATAAGTTAAAGGTTCTAATATGAAATATTTTAAGTACTTCCCAAAAATTCAGTATGATTTAGATGCTAGTGGCCAAACTAAAGAAATCGTAGATAGTTTTCGTTTTGCAAAAATTGTAAATGGTATAAAAGATGATATTACTTTCTATCGCTTTTATGAAATTGCAGATGGTGAAAGACCAGATCATACTTCTTATAGTTTGTATAAAACTGCAGATTATTATTGGACATTTTTTGTGGCTAATCCATCTTTAAAAAGTTTAGAAGATTGGCCTTTAGCTCAAGCAGATTTAACTAAAAAGTTAGGTCATGATTATACTGGTAATGTTATAAACATTTCTACATTTGATTTCTTTAATAAATTTCAAAATGGAGAAACAGTAAACGGTCTAGTATCAGGAGCTACTACAGTTGTAGATGGTAAGAATACATCTTTAGGTTGGGTATCAGTTGGTGCTATTACAGGCACTTTTCAAAATGGAGAGATCATTCAAGGTCAGACTTCAGGAGATACCGCAACTATTGCTGCACTGCTACTAAATTAAACGCAGCTCATCACTATGAAAAAGATAACCTTGTAGTTAAACGTGGTACTGCTGGAGCTGCAAAAGTTACTAATCTAGAGTACGAACAACGTGTAAACGAAACTAGAAAAAGAATCAAAGTAATCCGCCCTGAACTTATTGAAGATGTCGCAAGACAATTCCGAAGAGTAGTTGATGCCAAATAATTTTTATACTCCTCAAGATGTAGAACTTCTTAATGTTAAAATATCTGATGGTAATAAAAAAACCTTAGATATTACTGACCTTTGCGGTGAGTTTAATGTATATGAAGAATTAGGACAGCCGATACTTTTAGGTGATATAGCTATTATTGATTCCGCTGGTCTTTTATCTGGGTTCCCTATTACAGGACAAGAAATTCTTACATGCACTCTTCAAAAAGATGATTTCATAATGAATATGAATTGGAGAGTAATTGATATTAATGGTATGGCAGATGCTGGTCATCAAACATATGCTTATACTTTAGACTTAGTAGAAGGTGCATATTTAAATAATATTACAAGTCTTGTTTCTCAAGCGTATGAAGGTAATATTAGTGATATTATTGAGTCAATCTATACTAATTATCTAAAAACAGAATTAAATTATAAAGATGACTCAATTGGTAGTTATAAGTGTATTATCCCAAATTGGAGTCCTTATCAAGCGATCAATTGGTTAATGAACAGAGCTAAAGATAAAAATAATAAGCCACTTGTTATTACTAATACTTTGCAAAATGGTACAAGTATTCTTTCTTTTGAAACAATATTCTCTAGACAAATAATGGAAGAATTTACATATCATAAACAAAGTGAACAAGATGGCAAGACATATAATTATCAAGATGCAGCACAGACTCCATTAGCGTTTACTAATGTTAATAATGGTCAAGTAACTTCTCAATTAAGAAACGGAGCTTTTGGTTCTACTTATATTAGTGTAGATACTGCTAATAAAACTGCAGATACATTTGAGTTTGATCTTGAAGAATACTATGAGGATATGCCAAAACTGCAGCAAAACGTAGTTATTAATGCTAAGAATAAATTAAACGATAAACAACTAAATAACTTTTCAAAAACTATTCAAGATATAAAATATCAAAGTGGTGAAAACTTTGGACGATCACATATAAATTATAATGGTAACACAAATAGTTTCTTACCATTCTTTAATAATATGAATCATATGCTAGAATCCTTTAAGTATAATTTAATTATTAATGGACGTAATGATATTGAAGTTGGCTCACTTGTGAATCTTAGGTTCCCATCTAATAGACCGTTTAATCCAGAAGATCCTGACTCAGGAATTGATAGAAAAAGAAGTGGTAAATACCTAGTTACAAAATGCAGACATAAAGTAGATGAACGAGATAAATATACACTAGTGATTGAAGTTGTAAGTGACGGACTTGGAGAAGATTATAATGCAAACTAATAATATGAATTTCTTTTTTGGTGTAGTTGAAGATCGAAAAGATCCTAAAAATATGGGCCGTGTACGTGTAAGAATATACGGAGATCATGATGGAGATAAAACTAAAATTCCTACAAGATCTTTACCTTGGTCTCAAGTAATGATGCCAGTGACATCAGCTGCATGTGGTGGTATTGGTGAAAGCGCAACTGGTATTGTTCAAGGTTCATGGGTTGTTGGATTCTATATGGATGGAGAGTCTAAACAAAACCCTATGGTAATGGGAACTATAGTAGGCCAAGCTGGAGCAGATGCATTACCTGACCAAGGATTTGCAGATCCTTCTGGTAGACATCCTATGAGAAGTGAAGGCCCTGATACCTCATATAGTGCTATAGGCGGAATGTATGAAACAACAGCACCTTATATTCAAAAAGTAGATTTAAGACAAGAAAAAGTAGAAACTGGGTCACCAGAAAAAGTTACTCAAGTAGTGCAAGATGAAGCTGATTCTTACTATGCTAGACAAACTTGGGATATGCCTAAGGTAGCAAGTGATGTATTTCCATCTTATCCTTTTAATAAAGTTGTAGAAACTGAAGGCGGACATCTATTTGAAATTGATGACACACCTGGTAATGAAAGATTTTCTAGGTTCCATATGTCTGGAACAAATGAAGAGTTTCAACAGAATGGAAATAAAACACTTACAGTTGTAGGATCTAATTATACTGTAGTTTATGGTAGTGACAATATCTATATTAAAGGTAATGCAAATATTACTGTTGATGGAGATTTACGACAACTTGTAAAACAGAACTATCATCTTGAAGTTAACGGTAATATGACAACAGTTGTTCGTGGATCAAGACAAAGTAAAATTGGCCAATCAGAACATACTGAAATTACTCAAGATTTTGCATCTGTTGTTAGTGGTAACTATGTACAAAAAACTTTAGGTAATGAAACACGTTTAGTTGATGGCACAAGAAATACTACAATTGGTAAAACCGAAGACCTAAACGTTACAGGTGAAGCTAGTATTACAGTTATGAATAAACTAAATATTTTTTCACTATTAGACTATTCAACTGCAACTGCTGGTAAGCTTACAATTAGCTCAAAGGGCGATATAAAATTAGAAACACCAGCGAATATGAATACAACAGTAACAACAAATGTTACAAATACTATTGGTGGTACATTAACTGATGCCGTTACAGGAGTAGTTACAGAAAATTATAGTGATGCACAAAATACAACAGCTGGTGGTGATATTACTATCAACGGTGGTCCTAACATTAACTTGAACTAAGAGGTAAAAATGCCAGGAATAACAAGAGTAGGAACTGATAGTCATGTAGGTCATGCAAGTCCTACACCTAATCCGTTTCACTCAACCGCATATGCATCTGGTTCTCCTGATGTAATTGTTAATGGAGCTGCTGCAGTTCGTATTGGTGACTCAACTAGTTGTGGAGATCCTGCTACAGGCGGTAGTGGTACAGTAAAAGTAAATGGAATTGGTGTTCATAGAATAGGAGACGGTACTGGAGGTCATGGGTCATGGGTACCTAATGCATCTGCTGGTGGTTCTTCTACTGTGATTGCAGGAGGATAATATGTTAAACTTTAAAACATATTTAGAAGAAGCTGCTGGAAAAGGCTTAACTATATTTGATATAGACGAAACTATGTTTATAACTAAAGCTAAAGTACACGTAGTTAAAAATGGTAAAGTCATTAAAAAATTAGATAATCAAGAATTCAATACTTATAAGAAAAAGCCTGATGAAGATTATGACTTTGGTGAATTTAAAAATGCTGAGATATTTAACAAGACATCTACACCAATTGCAAAAATGATTAACAAAGTAAAAGCAATATTAAAGAATGCAACAAAGTCTGGTTCAAAAGTTATTATTGTAACAGCAAGGCCGGATTTTGACAATAAAAAAATATTTCTTGATACATTTAAAAAACAAGGAATTGATATAGATAAAATTTATGTTGAACGTGCTGGCAACCTAGGTTCTGGCCCGGCTGCAGATAATAAGAAAGTAATCTTTAAAAAATACTTAGATCAAAAAATATATAAAAGAATAAGATTATTTGATGATGCTATGTCTAACTTAAAGATGTTTATAAGTTTAAAGAAAGAATACCCAAATGTTTCTTTTGAAGCATTTCTAGCAAAACATAATGGTTCAGTTAAAAAGATAAGATGAAGGATAACATATGTTAACTTGTGGAAGTAGCCCAGCATTAGATTCTATTACTGGAAAAGTAGATGAAATCAAAGCAAAACTTGCTGATGGAATGTCTGCTTTAGGTGATCTTGAATCAAAAGCCACAGCAGCTCTTGGTGAATTACAAGCTGCTTTGCCAGAAATACCATCAATTGGTCCTTCATTACAAGGTGACGTTAGTACTTTACTTGCTCAAATGCAAACAGATGCTGGAGGAGCTATAGCAGCATTTAAAGCTCAGTGGGGAAGTGCAGTAAGTGATGGAGAACTACAGGGCTATATAGATCAAGTAACTGCAGCTATTAGTGATCCATTGTCCTTAGCGTCTTTTGATCCTTGTTCTGCTATTCCAAATAAAGAATTAGATTCTGCTACAGGTGAAGTTATTGCTAAGGCTAAGGAAATGAAAATACCTTCTGCACCACCAGCTAAACTTTTAGATTTTGCAAAGAACTTTGCAAGTGTTGTTGATCTTACACAACTTCCTTCTTCAGTATCTCCTGCAGGAACTTCTAGAAGTAGTAGTGGATTTGGAGCTGCACTTAATGCAAGAGGTAAAGTCTTAGAAAAAATCAATGTATATTTTACGCCAAAAGTAAAAGCAGCTCGATTAGCTTATGAGGCTGAAAAGAAAAAGCCTCAATACAAACAAACTGGTGGTAGTGGTCTTACAGCTCAAGATGCTGCAAAAAGAGAGAGGTTATATAGAGCTGGTAAAATGTCAGCTGGCCAAGTTACTTGGTACGAAAAGTTTATTGATTTAGAAATAGATTATCACAATGTGCAAATTAGACGTGATAATATTAAAGATCAATTAGTAATTTATATTGAAGTTCTTACTGGTAGGGTCACACAAGAAAATTTTGATAAAGGCGAAAAAGCTTTTATGGATGATTATATAAATTTTTTAGAAGAAGTGGGAGGCGCATCAGAGCTAAGTGCAGATATGACATTATATCAAAATGGTAAGACAGAATTAGATGCTAATAAGTCTGACTTCCAAGGAGTAGGTAAACATAACAACCAGGTGGTTGAAACTATCGCCGTATAAGTGTATAAATATAATTGTAAATAACGCTTAGAAAGGCATTGAAATGACAAGTGAGCAAATTAGAGAAATGATGTTGTTATCTTTAAAGACACATGCAAAAGGTCACATTGATAAACATATTAGTAACGTAGAAATTTATTTAGCTAATCCAGTTGGTATTGGTGAACATTCAGATATTATGGAAAGCGTAGAAAAAGAATTACTAGAAGTCGCAAAATACGACGATATTTTAACAGTGGTAGAAAAGTATATTGAGTAATTAAATGGCAAGAACACAAAC
>TARA_R110002153_G_scaffold181638_1_pt1 | contig 12379 bp, 26 predicted proteins | sample TARA_R110002153 | Tara Oceans TARA_R110002153 (sample SAMEA4398193) | marine metagenome | biome: Polar Biome; feature: [SRF] surface water layer (ENVO:00010504); material: water (ENVO:00002006), including particulate matter (ENVO:01000060) such as... | depth 5 m
AAAGAATACGATAAAATTTATCTTATAGCGTACTTGCCAAAGTTTGGCTTACTTAGAATACTATAAGTTCCATAGCGTAAAGCATCGATTAAGTGGTTGGATTTATCTATAGGAACATTAATCATTTTTCCATTTCTATCTTCCTGCCACTTGTAGTTTCTAAATTCTTGTATAGCATTATTACTTTGAGAGGTTAGGTTTAGTTTATATCTTTTTAATAAATCTATTCCTGCATTAATACTATCTCTTCCTTTTATACTTGGTCTTATATTCCATCCCATTCTCCTTAGTTCATCTATTAAACGTACTTCGGCTGAGTCAGCAAATATCATTTCCCTATCTATATTTAACTCTTTTAAAAACTTATGTATGTCCGTTGTGGTCATCATAGTTCTATAAAGAAACTCTTTTGCGTATATATTATACTCATCTATCCACACTCCTATCATTGTAGTTGGATCATTTGTGTAACCAAAATCCATACCATAAGATAAAAACTTAGCTGATTCAGGTATTTTTTCTACTTCAGTATACCTAAATATAGTTGATTTACTTACTCCTTTTATTCCTAAACCATATATCTGCCAATACTGTTCGTCTGTTTCTCTTAGCCTTTCAATCTCAGTTTTAATTGAAGAACCTAGAAAAGGATTATCTAAATAGGTTGTAATAAAAAAGTCACAGTCATCTCTAGGAATTACTTTATCATAAATCCAATGGTACTCATCTGAAGGGTTGTAGTCAATTATAATTTTCTCTTGAGTTCTAAATAATAACTGTTGCCAGTCCTCCCAAAATAATTCGTTGCCTTCGTTAATAAAAAGCAAATCCCTTTTACGTCCTCTTACTTTTTGAGGTTGATCTAAAGATATAAACTCTATTAAATTATTATATAGTATATACTCACTAGAAGATTTATTGTGAGCTGCTTCACTATACATTTTATAAGTCCTTAGTATCTCAATAAAATCTCTCATTACAGAGGCTCTAAGAGAAGGAAAGGTCTTGCGACATATTGTTACGGTCTTGTTTCTGTTAGCAGGAGCATAAAAAAAGATAATCCACATTAAAATATTATATGTTTTACCTGAACGAGTACCTCCTTGCTCTACTATTATCTTTGCTTTTGATTCTAGTAGATGCTCACAAACCACATTAGTATCAATCTGTTTCTCTATGATCACTCTTTATTATATTAATCTTAATATCAGTTGGCAAGCCTTCTGCACCTGTTATTTCTTGTCTCTCAACAAAGCCTCTCTTCTTACCTTTAGTCTTTAAGTAGAAGATAGTAGCAGCAGTATTCCCATCCTTTATCTGTTGATGCAAATGACTCTCTGCAAAATCCAATGCTACATCTTGAATAGAATCTACTTCTAATTTAAATATAGGATCTTTGTAATACTCATAAAAGGTTGTCCTTCCTATACCAACTTGTTTACACGCAGTAGTAACTACCCCAAGTGATTTCTCTAATGCTTCTAGTAATGCCTTTTTATGGTGTTCGGTTTTGTTCATTTTAATTACATTTATATTTATATAATAATTCTTTTTTAATTAAGTAAGCCTCTTTACTTTTAGTATCTCCTCTTCCAGTAAAAGTGACTGTTCTTAAATTATTTTGTTTTATACATCTTTTAATGTCATCTATTAAAAACCAGTTGTATTCTATTCCATCATAAATTACCCAGTACTTAGATTTAGAAGTTGAAAGTGCTGAGGGTTTTCCGTCAAAACTAATTTCAATAACTATGTTTCCAGTATGTTTACTTTTTTGATCTGACTTGACCTCTACTCCAATCTTTAACTCTGGTATATAAATGTCCCACTCTTTAAAATATCCTTGTTCAATATATGCTTTAGGGTATTTTTTTTGAATTGTTTCTAGAACATTATTTTCTACTACCTGTCCTGCCTTTAAGTCTTCTTCAAAAACAGTTGTCATTTCTTAATTGAGTTAAAAAATTCAGCTCTTGCATCTGTATCAATATGGAATAACCCCATAAGCTTATTTGTGGTAGTCCAAGTGTCGTGTTTCTTTACACCTCGCATTTCCATACACATATGTTTAGCAGATAAAGATATTGCTACACCTTTTGCATCTAATCTTTCTTGAAGGTACTCACCTACTTCAGTTGTTATTCTTTCTTGATTTTGTAACCTGTGAGAAAATAAATCTAATGTTCTAGCTAATTTACTGAGTCCTACTATCTTTTTATTTGGGATATATGCTATGTGTCCATAACCAAAGAAAGGAGCTATGTGATGTTCGCATAATGAGTAAAAAGGTATATTAGTTTGGATTATCATCTCATCGTAACCCTCACTATCAAATGTAGTAAACTTCCACTCTGGTACAGTTAAGAAGTCTTTAAAGAATTTTATATATCGTTTCGGTGTATCTTGAAGTCCTTCACGTTCTACATTCTCTCCAAAGTATTGAAGTATTCTAGTTACATTATCTTCTATATTACCATTATGATTTTCCCAAGGGAATACTAGCCACTCATTTTGATACTCTTTTCTTTTATCTATTAAAGCTGCAAAGGGTTTATTATATTTTTTATATTGTTCTAGTGTCGCTCCACTATCTATTAAGTCATCTACTATTACGTCAGCTTGTTCTATTTTATCAACTGCGTTTCCTAACATCCCTGCAATTATTTGACCACCTCTAGGTACTCCATAAAATTTAGTGTTAGGTTCGTAAGCTGATTTTAAAAATTCTAGTCTGTTATATATTTCAGTCCATTCAATATTAGTTTTCATACTCCTGTTTTTTTGTCCCAGATATCTATGTGTAATCTGGTAGTGAAATTTAAATGATTATCTTTAGCTAACTCTACTACTCTTTGTTTGTTTTCGTTTAGTAGTTCTTGATTCTCACCTGCAGGCATTAAGTAAACTTTCTTTTTGTCTACTAAGTAAAGGTAGTCTTTTTGTATTTCGTCCCATTCTTTTTCTGTATTCACTACAAATTTAAAAATAGAATTGTAATTATTAAGGTCTTTTATTACTTCAGGCTTATACGTTATGCTTTTATCATTTCCACTATTAGTTAGTTTAGGACTACAATTCCATAAACTTATGTTATTTAATAAATACTCACTAGGTAAAATAGTTCCATTAGTTTCTACCTCAAAGAAAGTATCTTTATTAATTGTAAACTTTATATATTTAACAAACTCTTCTAAGGATGCTTGTTGCATCATAGGTTCTCCACCTGTTAGAATAACGTGTGCTCCATTTTTAATTGCATTAGTACACTCTTTATCTAAAATATCTTCGACACTTTTACTTTGTGCCTTCATCCATACCTCAACCGTATCGCATCTCCATTCTGCTCCGTTATGTAACTCTCCATCAAATTGAGTTCCCATACCTCCACACATTAAGTTACATCCTCCTAGTCTTACAAATACACTAGGTATTCCTACAGTTTTACCTTCTCCTTGGATTGAGTAAAAGACTTCACTAATTGCTATCTTCTTCATATATAATTGTACTTGATTTAGTTTCTGCTAATTCTATTCTTGTTATAGGTAACTTACCTTCGTTCTTTATTCTCTTAAATAACCATATTGCCATATTCTCTGCGCTCGTTTCAAAAGGTACAGTTAAGAATTTCTCTCCTGATAATCTTAAAGCATCAATGACAGGATCTTCTTCAAAGAATAAAAAGTAATGGTCGTATTTTTTTATGATAGGCTCTGCAATCTTATCAATATCTGAAAAGAGCATTGTAACTCCATCAATCATTTCTTCGAATTTAAACTCACAAACAACATCGTAAGTATGTCCGTGTAACCTACCACACTTTTCTCCTGCGTGTTTGTTTCTGTGTCCCATATAAAAATGGTACTTTTTTCTAATCTTAATCATAATTTTTAATTTTGGTTGCCTCCATACTGATTATATATTTTTAAACTCTGTTCTGCCGCAAAAGTTAACACTGCATTATGTTCTGTGTTAGTAGGTATTTTAAAATTAGGAAAGAATTTATTTCTAACACTTAACCATTTTTCAAAGTTATCTTTTAATATATTTTCTTTTATAGTTCTTATATGTCCTTTTCCAATATTAGTTTCTACTTCCCCATATCTTACTCCGCTAATCCAAGAACTACTATCAGAGGAACTGCAAAAGCTTAATTGGTTTAATTTGTTTTTTTCTGTAAATCCTAATAAATGAATATCAATTTCAGGTTTTTTATTCTTAACATAATTCGCTAGCCTATAAAGGTATTCTTTCTTTTTTATAAATCTTAATTCAGGAACGCTCAAGGCTATATAATCTGAAAACTCTATAAGTCTATCTAAACCTTTTTGACCATCTTCAAAGTGAAATACATTTATAATTCTATTAGGAACTTTATCTTTCATTTTAATTCTATACTCCCAAGCCTTCTCTACTCCTAAGACTTTTTGGCAATCTACTTCGACCATCGTTCCTGTATACTGTTCGTGTAAAACATAATCCGTTAAACACTCATACCATTTATCTAAATAGGCTTCATCTTTCTTTCCTTTTAAAGAACCAAACATTAAAGTAAACAATCCACTATCTAGTATGTAGTGTTTATATTTAGAAGATACTTGTTTAATTATTTTTCTTTCATCTACCTTTCCGTTCTTAAACATTTTATATACAAAAGGAAAAGCAGTTCCAAGTCCGTAATTAACATCTGCAGCTATAGAACATATTGCGTGGCTCATTGATTCTGTAGTTGCAAAATGTACTTTTATATTCTCTTGGTTAGGAACAATCATATATCTACTCGAGCGCCTCCCTTACCATCCTCAAATACCTCAACCCAAACTCCTCCGTCATCAAAAGTAAAGCCCAATAAATCTTCTGCAATCATTTCGCAACTCATATTTTCAAACTGACAGGGGCTTCCGTATGATTCAGATAAATAATCTTTTAAGTAATCTTGTTCAATAAAAATTTCTTTTTCTCTATTTGAATCCTCTACTTTATAACCTACACGAAACTGAAAAATATGTCTATGGTTATGTTCTAAGAAAGAAACTTTTTTAGGTGCATTAGGATAAAAATGAAATCCTTCAATGTCAAAATCTAATATTACTGTTTTCATAATTTATTTGTTTACTATAAGATCGTAAATTATCTTTTCCTTAGCAACGGATTCTTTATTTAAAATATCTATTAAAGTATCGTAATCCTCTTGTGTATATTCTAAAACTATTTTATTCTTTTCTATTTTATCTTCTGGATCTTCTTCAGTAAAAAAGTCATCTAGTTCTAGATTTTCATCTGGTGTCCAAACATCTAGTCCCCAATCATTTAAAGGTAATTCAGACCAATCGTTAGCAAGAACATCCCAGTCCCATTCTCCAAAGCCTACATTATCTTTTATAATAAACTCCTTTTGCTTTTCTTCAGTCCAATCAGTTTCGTCAATCCATATTTCTTTTAACCCTGCCTCCTCTGCTGCTCTTAATCTCATATTGCCTCCAAGTACAACTAAGTCTTTATTAACCACTAAAGGTCTTTTCTCAAGCATTTCAGGGAATTCTTTTATCGACTCTACTAATTTAAAGAACTTTGAGTCTTTTATAATTCTAGGATTTAAAGGGTGCTTTTTTAATTTATATATTTTTTCTAGTCTCTTACTTAATATTTCCATAATTATATAACGTATTATTTTTGAATCATATAGGTAAAAATTTCTGCCACCTCCGCAGGTAAATTGTCAATAATAGTTTTTGCTTGAAGTTTTTTACTTTTTTCACTTTTACTTTTACTTACTATAGTATTAAAATAATGGTCTAGCTTTTTATTATACTGCTTATACATAGGATAGTTTTTATATGAATGCATTGCAGTAGCGTGATCAAATTGTTTCCCATTATTATTAAAAAAATCTTTAATGGAATGATATGTCATTTCTTCTACCTCTCTTAATATATAAATAAAAAGAGATCGTATCTCTATAACTTCTGCCTTCCTACTATGTAAAAAAACATCTATTCCTGTCATATTCTTTAAAAGCCTTGCAAGGTGTTGAGCATAAGCTAAGTCGTGTTTTTGTTTATATTTCATAATGTTTCAAATATTAGGTACTCATTTAAATCTTTGTTTATATTTTCTTTGTATTCTTTTATTGCCTTTTCACATTTCTCCTCTCCTTTAAAATAAAATTCTTCTGATACATTACAAAACTTAGGTACTAAACTATCCTTATCTATTGCAATAAAATAAAAATCCTTATAATGGATATTAAATAAATTACAATAAATATAACATTGAAGGTCGTAAGAAAAATTCTTTGCAGAGTATTTAAATTGACTTATGTTAGTTGTAGATTTTAAATCTATGATACCGCCTTCCTTAGTTATAATATCTGCTTTACCACGAAAAGGCATACCCATAACTTCTCCTGCAACTGGTACTTCAAATTCAGCTTTATTTAAATAACTTACTAATTGACTATTCTTTAAGAAGGCATCTGCTAATCTGTTAGCACTTTCTTTTTCTGCACTTGTAAATACTTTTACTTGTGGATTATCTTCATAGTCTTTTATTGCTTTTTTAAATTCAATTGTATTTTTTCCTTTTACTTTTGTAAAGTGTTGTCTTTCAAAAACATCTGGTTCTAGTATAGCAGTATGAAATAACCAACCATCTCTTAAGGGTTGAGTTTCTTTTCCTCCGTACTTAATTACATAAAAGTATTTCTTATATGAATCTAATAAGTTTTTTGCATTACTACTACTCAACATAGTCTTATTACATTCTCCATAATAAAAGGAGTCATCATTCATTCTGTCTGTTAAGATATTTATATCCCAAACCGATCCGTCTAATAATTTTATAGTTTTAACGTCTTTCATCCCAATCATTTTTAATTAAAATAATACTTTCTACTATGCTTTCATAATCTTGATATGCATTCATTAAAGAATGTTCAAGGTCTTTAAGTTCATCCCATCTTGCACCGTGTGGGTTATCATCCCAAGTAAAATTTAACTCTTGTACTTCTTTTTTATTTTTTAATATCCTTATTTGATATTCACCGGGCATATCTAGTTTCCATCTTTCTTTTCGTACTTCTTTATCTGAATCTTCTAATCTAGTAATTAATTCTGCTTTAGTGCATTTGTCTAGCACTTTGTAATAATCTTCGTGAAAGTGTCTTTTTTTTGTTTTCATAAGTTCTCTATTTTTGGTTTTACTTGTTTAAGTTCTTCTTCTGCTTTCCTTGCTCTTTCTATTGCTCTAAGTTTATCCCCTCTAAACTCTTCTATCGTAATATGATAAAGTTGTTTTTCGTAATTCATTTTATTAGCAATAATACTAACTTTTAATACAGCATCTTTTAAAGCTTGTAAATCTAAATTGTCTGGTTTAGACTTGCACCACTTAGCAGCAAACTGTTGAAGTATAAGTAGGTTTGTACTTAAGTCAATATCTTCTAGAACATCAAATTTTTGTTGTGTATAATACTTTGCTCTGTTCATATTATAAAGGTGTATCTACTATAATAAAAACTTTTCCTCCATTTTCAGGACTAAACTCTCTTCTGCTTACAACAAACAAGTTATCCTGATCTGACATTAAAGTGTCGTGTTTTTGTGGCAATAAATTATATTTTGCAAAGAAAGCCTCTAAAAGCTTAGTGTCTTGCTTAAAAGTATCGTTATCTTTAAGGTTGCGTGATTCAATCTTAATAATCATAATGTAATTTGTTTACATAAAGATATTAAAAATTATTAAAAAAGCTCCTCATTTTTAGTAATATATGTAGCTAATTTTTCAGGCAACAAGTAACAAGGTTTTATTACTTTTTTCTTTGTCCATAAAGTAGTATCAGGACACCACATATTTACTGGCTCAGGCAAAGCAATACTGTTTAACCAAAAAAGATAATTTGCTTTAGGATCATTAATAAAATATATTTTAACTATATCCTCATCCATAGACATTAACTTGTCATACTTATACTTTTCAAGTAACTTATCTTCGTAGTATTTATTTCTAAACTTCATTTCTATAACGCAGTCTATTCCTTTAGGTGTTTTACCTTTAGCGTCATAGTGTTCAAAGCCTCCGCCACACCATTCAAGTTCCCAAGTATCGAAATTTAGTAAGGTAACAACTGCCTGTTCCCACTTATGAACCTCATCTATCCTACTCAAATCCTAACTTATGTATATCATTAAGGTGACTGATCCAAGTATTATATATTTTAGGACTACAAGTACAGGGCAAATGGTATGTATGTTTAAAGTATATTGAGTGCAATCTAGCTAATAGTTCTTGCTCTTCTTTGGTTAAGCTATTATTTTTACCTTCTTGAAATTCTTCCCATTTATCGTAATGGAGTTTATTCATCTTAACCATTTCTATTTATTTTTAGATTATTTAGTTTTTCTTTTCTATCATTACATCCACAAGATTCATATTTTAATATGTCAAACCATATCTTTTTGTGAAGCCATTTTATTCCTGTGTAGTAAAATATTTTTTCTACTAAGTCTCCTAGTTTCATATATCCTTTTTTAAGTTTTTAATAATTAGCTTTTCTAATTTCTTTTTTACTTTATTGTAAGTATTATAAACTGAATAGTAACTTATTTTTGTTTTATCTGATAATCCTTTTATTGATTCTCCTCCTTCTATGTATTGATATATTTTTTTATCGTACCAATGTAATTTATCTAAATTACTATTTACTAATCTATAAAACTCATCTATATTGTCTAGTTCTTCAAAAGCAGGGATTTGTAATGAGTTTTTATCTATCCAGTCAATATCTACAATTTTAACTTTATTTTGTTTTCTAGTTAAGTCAATAAATAAAGACCTGAGAGTTCTAAAGATATAGAAGTGATTAATTTCTGTTTCATTATACATAACATTAGTACCTTTAGAAATAAGAATATGTATTTTTATATACATCTCTTGAACTATGTCCTCCGCTGTGTCTTGATTACAACCAAAGCTTTTAACTATATTAAACCAAGTAGTATGCTTTTCTGCTAAAAGTTCTAAAGTTGTTTTCATATACGAAACCACGTAATATGGATGCCAAATACACAAAACATAAAAGTAACTTGTTCGTAAAACTCATCCTCAGAAACATCTTCTGGATCTGGTTCTAGATTAGGGTTGTAGTATAAAATTCCAAGAGAAAGTCCGTAGATTGGAACTAACTGAATATTTACTTGAATGTTATTTATACTAAAATTTATCAAAATGGCAAGTTTATTTGATCTCTTTTTGGTAAATCTAGTAAATTTTTTCCATTTAATTCAAACCCAACGTTATTAATCACACTTCTGAGTCTAATTGGATCGTCTATTGAGGTTGGTCTACCTCCTGTATCAACATCTTTTACCTTCCTAACGTGGATTAAACTGTTCATCCATTCTGTAGGATGTTGCACATACCTGTGAATTACTATAAAATCATCTGCTCTGTTTACAAATTTCCCTCCTCCTTCTACATCACTTGCCATTGGAGGAATAGGATGTCCATAGTATTCGTGTCTTTCACTATGTCTTTTTCTTAATGCGTCAGTACTAGCGTGAGTGTTTAACCATATACTAATTTGATTCTTTTTACAAAAAACTCTCATTTCACTACAAGCTAAGTAATCATATTCGTGACCGTTATGAGTCTTTGCAATCTGTTTATCTTTAGTCATACTGTTATAAGGATCAATTAAAAGACCATCATAATGCCAAGCATCTTTAACGTGCTGACCAAGTTCTAAAATATCTTTATAAGTATATAACTTTACTGGATCAATAAACTTAAAGTGTTCATTAATAAACTCAGACCTTTCTTTAAAGTGCGTCTCTTCTATTTTATTTATAACAGTACCTTCCATAAACTCTATTAGTTTTTTTATTAGAGTATAAGGTTCATTCTCACTACTAAATACTAACCATTTCAATTTATGTTTAATAGAGTACATTAACATCAAATAAAGTATTACAGTTGTCTTACCTGTATTTGCGTGACCTAAAACAACATTAAAATTTCCGTGTTTAAATCTTAAGTGTTCATCTATCTCAGGTATATCTAGTTTTAATCCTTCTTTAATCTTTCCGCTTCTAACATCGTGAAGCTTTTGTAAGTGATCTTTAAATTCTATAATCATTTCTTTGTTTTGTTAAATGTAAAAAAAAAAGAGCAACTGACTTAAGGCTGCTCTTGGTTGGAATTAATTATCAAAAATTAAAACGGTGACTCATTTCTATCTGGACTGTGATCAGATGCGGTCACTTTTTCTCTATTAGGAATGAAGTCATCTAAAATAGTATACATCTTAGTACCATCTTTACTCATACAAACATCTATATTTATAAAGCCTTTCTTTTCAGCAGCGTGATCTTTAAGTCTAATCAGTTCTTTTGCAAACTCTTCAACTCTTACACCAATACTAACTACTTTCCATTCTTGGTTACCTTTCTTTGGAAATAATCCGTTAATCAATTTACTATCCATTTTTTTTAGTTTAAATTATTTAGAATATTCTTTAAAGATATAAAATCTTCTTCAGTCTTTTGAATTACTGAATCTCTATTGTCCTTAGCAAAGGCTTGCATATTTTCTTTATAACACACTTGTAGTATAATACTATCATTTGTGGTTGCTCTCATTGCTATGTTTTTATTTTGAGTCGTATTAATAGGAGCATTATAGTTGTTTTCTACTACAAAAGCTGCATTTCTATACTGTTCATTTTTAATAATAAACTCAACTTCATCTCCTATTTGTTTTTTAAAATCTCCTTTAGCTAAAAACTTCCACCACTCTCCATCTGCAAAAGTAACTTTAAATCTATTGTAATTTATTCCTTTAATCTCTGCAACACCATCTGGTTGGTATGCTACAATTTTACCTGTCTTATTCATAATATAATTTTTAGTAAATTTTTATTTCTCTATTTGTCATTTCTTGTTCTTCTAACTTAATTTCCAAGATTTCAATTCTGTTTCTTAAAATCTCATTTTCTGCTCTTAATACTCTTATTAAATCTTCTTTATAGGTCATCTCCTGTGCGTTTTAATAATTCTTCAAGTGCTGCTTTTCTAGTTCCATCTAGCAAACCTTCATCGTTTCTAATTTTTACTAGATCATCTACTGTTAAATACTCTACTAATGCTAACATAATATATAATTTTACCTAAAGATATAAAAAAAATTTAATAACTCCAAATGTATTATAAAAAAAAGAGGCAGCTAAATTAATAACTACCTCTCAAACAAAGGAAAAAATTATACAAACAAAGAAGTCAAATATACTCTTTTTCTAATTCTTTAACAAGATTATTGTAATAATTTATTTTTTGTATTAATTCTGGATTTGAAAACTTAACAGTAGCGTGACTTAACCTAAGTAGTTTCTCACTTAATTCATCTCCTAACTTTAAACTGTATTTATATTGCTCGCCTGCTCTAAAGACATTACAAGCTAAGCACTGAGGTAAAACATTTCTTTCGTCCCATCTAATAGAATAATGTTTACGTGACATAAAGTGTCCTGCTTGTATTTTCTTCCAATGTTCCTGTTTGCCGCAAGTTATACAAGTACAAAAGCCTCTATCGTCTGAGTTGCTCATTCTTACATACCTACTAAAAATTGTATCTAGCTTAGTAACTATTTTGCTTCTAGAAAGTTTTTTAGCCATTTAATTAGGATTTTTAAAATAATAAATTATATTATACTATTATAGTACTATATTACTATTATAGTATTATACTATAGAAGTACTATATACTATTTAAGTGTCTAAAGAAGTGATTAGTAAATTACCTAATTTAGTATCTATACTTTTTACTTGCTTATATATAAACTTACTGTCTGACTTCACTTTTTTTTTTTCAGATTTACTACTATCAATACCTAAATTAGTATATTGAATACAGTCGAGCATTAGCAATTCGTCTGTGCGCTCTAGTACACTTTTTGCATAATCTGAAGCAATCTTAAGTGCTAAATCTCTAATAGTAGTATCTTCTGACATAGTCTGGTTTTATAATTATTAGTAAAAGTAGTAAAAATATTATTAACGTCCCTGACCTCTATATGTCTTCTTATAGTGTTTAGAAGCCTTTAAAGAAGAGTTCTTATTCTTGGAGTGTATTCCTTTGCGCTTGATTTTAGTTCGTGCCTTAAAAACGCTTATTTGAGTTTTAGCCATTATTGGTGTTTTGAATTTCCGAATACTTTTTCTACTCCACGTGATCCAAAGTAGCCACCAATTACAATACTAAGCAATCCAGTTATTGAGTCTAAAGGATAACCTAAATACCAACCAATTACATAACTTACGGTTAAGAATACTAAAGTTAACGGTCTTACGTTTGAAGATAACCAAGAACCACTACGTGCATCAGCTAC
>TARA_R110002153_G_scaffold25502_1_pt1 | contig 12377 bp, 7 predicted proteins | sample TARA_R110002153 | Tara Oceans TARA_R110002153 (sample SAMEA4398193) | marine metagenome | biome: Polar Biome; feature: [SRF] surface water layer (ENVO:00010504); material: water (ENVO:00002006), including particulate matter (ENVO:01000060) such as... | depth 5 m
ATTAACTTCATCAATTGTTACTCCTAAATATTTTATACAAGCCGAAAGGCCATGGGGAAAATTGCTTAAAATGCTCACTGGTATTGCCACTTGGTGAACCAGGGATCATTAGTATTTTTCTGGAAAGTTTTAATCTCTTGAGTAAGTTGCGCCCGCAACTCGCTGTATTGGGGTAAATAAGCCAAGTTTTGAAGCTCTTGAGGATCGCTCTGCATATCAAACAACTCAAACTCGGGACGATGTAAAAACTCATCAATGCTTCGGCCTGCATATTGTTTAATTCCACGGCGCTGCAAATCCTGCCAAATCAACGAATATTGCAAGTCAGCTGCAAAGGGATAACTTAAGCCATTGGCAATGTTCCAAATCAGTTTGTAGTTTTTATTACGCACCATTCGCATGGGGTAATACATCATGACTTCGTGCATTGAATGAGAGGCGAAAACCTGATCCCAACCAGCATCGTTATCTTTTTCAATTACAGTTTTAAAAGATTTTCCCTGCATTTTTTCATCCGATAGCGACACGTTAGCGTAATCAAGAATGGTTGGGGTTAAATCCACCCAAGACACCATTTGCTGGTGAGTAGTACAACGCTGTACATCATCAACACATGCCTCGGTCACCGGATAGGAGCCTGGCGCTTTAATAATCAAAGGTAAGTGAATACCGGCATCATATAAATTGGTTTTTGCACCAGGAAAGGCAATGCCATTGTCAGACAAATACAAAATCAAGGTATTGTGGTATTTTCCTTGTGCTTTAAGTACCTTAATTAACTGACCTACGCCTTGATCAAGTCGTGAAATAGCTTGGTAATATTCGGCAATTTCCTGACGTGCTGCAGGTGTATCAGGCAAATAATCAGGTACTAAAACGTCTTCAGGTTTGTAAAGCACATCTGTAATACCTTGATATCCCTTAGCTCTATTACCAAATGAATTGGGATTTGGATAGGTTTCAAAAGGATAGGCACGGTGCGGATCATCACTAGCAAAATATAGAAAAAACGGTTGCTCGCTTTGGGCGATAAAGGCCTGACTTTTGTCTGCCATTTCAACCGGGCTACGGGCAATCGACTGCATATCATTGGCTGCACCTTTAGACAGCACCTGATCAAATTTGAATACATTGTCAGGTCCTAGATGATATTTACCAATACGCGCGGTTCGATAACCATTTTCACTTAGAATAACGGGTAATGATCTCACCTTATCAAAGCTACTAAAGTGATGTTGTTTATGCTGTAAGCCGTACATGCCATTGGCGTGATTTTGCTGACCGGTTAAAATCACCGAACGACTTGGGCTACAGCTAGATACTGTGGCAAAAGCATTTTCAAAACGTGAACCATCTTTAGCCAAAGCATCAAGATTGGGTGTTTTTATGACGTTATTGCCATACGCACCTATTGCATCTAAGCCATGATCATCGGCAACAATCATCACCACATTGGGTCTTCTATTTAGACTTTTTTTCAACTCTTCAGCACTAAGTGCAACAGAGCTAATGGAGGCTAAGGTTACTAAGCTTAAGGTTAAATTTTTTATACTAAACACTATGAATTATCCCTAGACTATGTGGCACATAAAAAACAGCGCCACTAATACGCGACTGTAGTCTGTATATTTTATGAGATTAATATCGAACAACTTACTTAGTGAAAACCCAGAAAACATGCCCTATTGACATGTTTTCTGGCTAAGTGGATTAAAAGGTATACGACGCACCAACCAACACTTGTTTTTCGGTGCTTATCCAGTGATAGGGATTAAATTTATCACCTGCGTTGTATTCATAATGATCACGACGCAGCAGATTCAATGCGTCTAGAGTTAATCTAAACGACTCAGATACGTTATAGGCTAAAGATAAATCGAGTTGCCCAAACCCTTCTTGCGCCACTTCAGTGGTCACTAAGAAATCAGAGCGATAGTTATAAGATAAGCGTCCTGAAAACGAATCGTCTTCATAGATACCCACTAAGTTGTAACTATTATCTGATAAACCTTCCAGAGTGATATTAGGCAATAAAGGATTAGGTGAAGGCACATCCGAATCAACATAAGTGTAGTTAGCTTGTAAACCTAAGCCATTAAATGGCGCTGGCAAAAAGTCGAAAAATTGCTGATACGCAAGTTCTAAACCACGCACAGTGCCTGAACTACCATTGCTTTTACGCAGAATAACAAAGTCGTTACCCCCAATGTTTTCCTGACTTTCTGTGGTTTGCAGGAAACCATCGATGTCTTTGTAGAAAATTGCCGATGAGGCCATACCACCACTGGCAAAATAGTACTCAAGTGTTAAATCTAAATTATTTGCAGTAAAAGGGTCTAAATCTGGATTACCACCCGTTCCGCGGCCCTGTTCAAAATTAAGATATAAAGACGGAGCTAAATCGCCAAAGTGTGGACGAGAAAAAGTTTTTGAGCCCGCAACGCGCATCATTAATTCGTCATTTAATTCTACTTTTAGGTTAAAAGACGGTAAAAAATCACTGTAGTTTTTATCGTTGGTAGTACCTTCATAAATAGGCGCGTCAGTTTGATCCAGATTTCCTGTATCAAAAAAGTAATCAGCTGTAGTATCCGTTTTTACATAACGGCCACCTACATCACCACTCACAAATAAACCGCCAACTTCCGTTTCAAAATTAGCTTTGATATATAAAGCTGAAACATCTTCTACGTAATCAAAAGAATCCCGTGGGTTTTCGGTGCCAGCTTGACCGGTAAAGCCATAATAATCACGAATTTCATCGTTGCGAGATAACAAATATGCGGGATTGACTGCAACATAACTATTAGGGAAATTGCCACCGTCATATTTATCCATAAAGTTGTCCCATACACTAGGTTCAACTAAATTCAATGGGTCGTCACTACCATAAGTGGCACCTGAAGCATCAAAAATATGGTTATTTTGGATATACTTTGTAGTGCCTAAGCTGGCGAATCGAAAACCGGCTTCAATGGAGCGGATCATTCCGTCATCAAACATATAATCGATATCTAATTTTGCCGCTGATTCATCCGCTTTAAGTTGGCGACTTTCATGACGCCACTGCACTATGTTGAAGTTATTTTCATCACTAACGTCAAAGTTACCTAAATCTAATGAAGCAGGCTCACTTGGAAAACCGCTGTTATTCACTGTAACGGGTAATGCATCCCAGTTATCGCGAATTCGAGTGTTGTGGAAGTTTGTTTCGTTGTCAGTATCAACATAACTTACCTCTCCTTCAATTCGTAAAGGTCCGGCTACCGTCTCAAAACCCAGCGCCAAATCGTAGGTCGTTGTTTTACGATCATCTATCATGCTCAGCACATCAAAGGTCATATCACTTAAGATTACCGATGCAGGATATAAATTATTTTCATCCATGTTTGAAAAATCAGCATCAATCACGTTACTGCCATTAAAACCCCAAACAAACTCCTGACGTAATTGCGCAGTAGAATATTCGGTATAACCTGAATCAAAGAAAAATTTAGTATCACTGTTTAACGACATATCTACGCCTAGTGAATACACAGTGCGCTCACGATCTCCCCAGGCTGGCGAAGAATTAAGAGATGCACTGGTTTTAGCGCCGGCGGGTGCTGTGCCACCAGGGAAGGTTCCAACAATAGGTGTCGAGCTGGAGTTACGGACTAAATCTTCACGGTACTCGCGTTCTAAATACGACACCCCAAAAATAACCCCAATTTCTCCGCCATCACTACCGTAATCCCAAATATTTCCGGCTACTAATGAACCCCGTGGTGACCATTCTTTCGACAAATCGCCATAATGCTCTTTAAAGCTGCCGACTAAGGTGGGCCCGCTTAAGCTCAAAGCATCGGTGCGTTCAATATCTACCACACCACCTATACCACCTTCAAGTATGTCGGCCGACACCGATTTATATACCACCACAGATCCAACTAGTTCAGCTGGAATATCTTCAAAACTTGCAAAACGATTGATGCTCAGCTCAGACGCGCCTCCAAAGTAGTTACGACCATTTAACAGGGTCGCTACTTCATCAAGACCACGAATTGACACACCTGAAGCTTCTCCCCGAGAACGTGAAATTTGAATACCAGGGATACGTTGCAATGATTCTGCTACGTTTAAATCCGGAAACTTGCCGATATCTTCTGCCGAGATAATATCGGCTACTTGGCTTGCACCCTGCTTACGTGCCACAGAGTTAGTAATACTCGAGCGGATCCCAACCACTGAAATTTGTTCAACATCTTCGCTAGCGCCAGATGCTGAAGCATTCTCTTGGGCCCATAGCTGACCGGTGCAAAGTATCATGCCGATGGCAGAAGCTAAAATAGTGTGTTGTGTGCTAGTTTTCATTTCGTTCTCCGAAAATTCTTATAGTGTGTGTCCGTTAGTGGCATGAGTAATATTGCCATTACCCTGCTTGCTTACTCGCAGCTACCTCAGCCGTAATTTGACGTAAAAACGAGTGTGCTTAGTACATGGCTCAGCCTAAGCTTGTAATTAAATTAGCATGTCATTAACAAACACTCAACATCAAAATGAAAACAGTTTCCCTAATTAAATACTGAAATACAATGATAAACAATACTACTTAACTGTTATATAAGGACTTTAATTGTTTAAACGGGCAATAATATGGACAAGAATATATTTAAATAAATTCAAAATGATTACGGTTTACCTATTTAGGGAAACGTTACATTTGATTTTTATATTAAATGTTTAATGAATAATTCAGCGCAACTAGGTTTGGAACTAGACCGCGAATGATGGGATGGAGATTTATTCTGAGGCAGTAACGTCTGTTATCTAATGCCCAAAGTAAATGGAGCGTTAATTACCGCAGCTTATAAAACATCGCAGTGTATCAACCTAAGCGCTGCACCGACTGCCTTACTACCAACTCAGGTGTATATTTATGCTCGGCGGCAATATATTCCTGCTCACCGCTATCCTTACCTTTACTTAAACTCAAGGCGAGTTCGGTGGCTTTCATGGCCATTTCTTCAATAGGATTATGGATAGTGGTCAATTTAGGTCGCATACACTGAGCCAAAATAAGATTATTAAATCCCATCACTGACACATCTTCTGGCACATTAAGTCCGTGCGCTTTAAGCATAGACACAGCTCCAATGGCGATAGCATCGTTGTAGGCTAAAATGGCACTAAACTCACAGCCCCTTGCCAATAAGTTTTGTACCGCAATTTCACCACCTTCATAGGTGGATGAACCTTGCTCTAACATCTCAATTTCATATTGCACTGGATATTTAGCTAATTGCGCCTTAATACCTTCGATACGTTGATGAGTGTTATTTTGCAGGCCGCTGACCCCAATAACGGCTATTTTTTGGTGTCCTTGTTCGACAATATAGTCTGCCATTAGCTCCCCGCCGCGCTTATCGTCTAGCCAAATACAGCGGTTTTCAATCTCTTTAATATGGCGGTTAAGCAGCACTAATCCAGGTACTTTACGGGCAAATTCAATCAAAGTTTGATCATCAATCATAGTACTGTGTACCACCAAAGCCTTGTATCTATGTTCAAGTAATACTTCGATAGCTTCGAGTTCGCTGGCGCGATCAAAAGAGCCAGAATTAAGAAAAATTTGTAAATCTTTTTGAGCTGCAATTTTTTCAATACCATGAGCCATTTTGGCAAACAAAGGATCAGTCAAATCGGCTAGGACTATGCCAATCGATGCATTATTCTGCAAATTAATGGCTTGGGCATTAGCGTTCGGTTGATATTGCATTTCACGGATAATGCGTTTAATTTTTTCTCGGGTTTTTGCACCCACTTTGGGGCCATTATTAATTACCCTTGATACACTGGCAGGCGATACACCGGCGGCTTTAGCAATGTCTTTAATTGTGGGCATAATACACGCTCATTTTACGTTTGGCCTAAGGAGTCTTTAACATTGGATGCAAGCTGATGCTGCTCGGTTAAAGGATAAATTTTCACAATAATGAGTGATACAAAACACAGTAATAGTGGGCCGCCTGCTAAACAAATACGCATCCACATTATAGTATCAGGGTGCTGTTGGCCCCCTAAGTCGGCATCAAAACCGATAACATTTAGCAACAATCCTGCGCCTACCATAGTGCCAACCACACCAAAATTAATCACTTTATTCTGTACCGATATAAAATAACCAACTCTATTTCGACCTGACAATTGACGGTCATAGGCGCACAAGTCAGCTAACATACTGGGAATGATCACCGAAATGGCAACCCATGAGGGTGCGCCTAATAACGCATCGACCACCACTGCCCACTCGTTTCCCGGCTGGAAAATAAACCATTTTAACAGCGCACCTAGTGCCGTGATCCAATATATAAGACTTAAGGTTTTGAGTTTACCAAGTTTCAGGGTTAAATAAGAAAATAACGGGATCATCACTAAGGTTACACAGGCAAAAGTGGATGACAAAATGCCTTTCCATGACGCCCCTGCTTCCAAATCCCCTGCTTTGACAAAATACACCAGTAAGTAAAAATCTAAGCTAGTGAAAATACTGATGGCGCCTAACTTAATTAAAGTCAGACTCAGTAACAAAAACAAAGCGCGCTTAACTCTATAATCCACCACAGAGGAATGAGAAAGCTCTGAATTGCTTGTTTTGGCCTTGTTCAGTTGTGAGTTATTGGGTTCGCTTTCGTTAAGATCTGTATCCTGAGGTAAAACACCGCTGTTTGCCTGCATATCACTTTTTAGCACATCAGGTCTTAACACTGCAAACCATGCAGTTAGCACCGCAAACAAGGCTATTAATACAATACCAATAAACCAACCTACATACTGAATTCCCAGATAAACACTGCCCCATATCGACAATTGCGCTAGCGGAAACAACCAAAAATAAGCAAAGGTGCCCATACGTTCAAACAACGAACCAAATGCCATAACTTTGACTCGCTGCTGGGCGTCATGACTCATTTCAAAGGCCAGTGATTTCACGTTGATGGTGAGAAATGTCAGGCTAATACAAAACAAAAAGTTCAGCATTAATATGTAACACAAAATAGAGTTAGCGGCCCAATGTGTGGGCACCATCCAAATCGCACCGAAGAGTAAACCTGAGATAACACCTGACAGCAGTAAAATGATGCGTCGACTGCCTTTGCTGTTGTTGATGCGATCAGACAACTGCCCCACAGTTTGACTAATAAAAGCAGCAAATATAATCGGGCCTGCCATCACTAGACTTAGCTTAAACGGGTCAAGGCCAAGGGTCATTTGAAAATAAGGAATAGCCATCGCACTGAGGCTTTGATTAGCAAAAAAGATTGCCAAAAAACCAAAGCCCAGAGCCATTTTATGCTGACGAGAAATATCCGGAAGAGAGAACACTTAACAATCGTTCACATTAGCACTTAGTGGCCGATTCGCGCTTTACCAAAAACGGTTTGTATTGGTAATCTTTGGCATTTTTGTTTGGTGTTTGATCTTTAGCAATCAGACTTAGTGCCAACTCGGTAGCTTTGCGCGCCATAATATCGATAGGATATTTTACAGTCGTTAATTTTGGCATGCAGTATTTTGCTAATAACACATCATCAAAGCCTACTATCGACACGTCTTCCGGAATGCGGATGCCTAAATCAGTTAAGGCTGAAATAACTCCAGTGGCCATTGCATCGTTGTAACAAAGCACAGCGCTGAATTTAATATCTTGCTGGATAAGCTGTTCAATGGTACTCCTCCCCCCGGCATAATCGGGTGACCCGTGGGCAATGTGCTCTTGGGGTAGATTAATATTATGGGCGCTCAACGATTGTCGAATACCGTTTAGGCGATGGGTAGCATCATATATTCTGTCTTTGGTAGACAGCACCACTATATCTGTATGCCCCAAAGACGCGATATAGTCAGCCATCACTTTGCCCCCAGCTATATTATCAAACCACACACAACGCTGACTAATCTGTGGAATAAACTTATTGATCAAAACAAAACCTGGAATACGCTGAGCCAAGTCAATAAGCACATCATCGGCTAAAGCTTTACTATTAACAACCATGGCCTCACAGCGCTGGGCTTGTAAGCTTTTAATGGCAGTCAGCTCTTTTTGTGCATCTAAGGAGCCTGTACTTATCAATACTTTAAATTTACGTTTTTTAGCCACGTTTTCAATACTACTGGCCATTTGCGCAAAAAACGGATCAGCCAACTGAGAAATCACCACACCTATAGTATTGGTGGATTTACTGACTAATGCGCGCGCGTGAGCATTAGGCCTAAAATCAAGTTCAGCAATGGCTTTTTCAACTCGCGCTTTAGTCTTTGGGCTTACCACAGCATTAGAACTTAATACTCGGGACACAGTAGCCGGCGAAGCACCTGCTAATTTTGCTACATCTTTAATAGTTGCCATTGACGGTTATTACCTGCTCCCAAATTGGTAAAGGGTTGATTCTGAGTACGTTTCCCCAGGGCTCAATAATGTTGCTGGAAAATTACCATGATTTACCGAATCAGCAAAATGCTGCGTTTCTAAAGCAATACCGTGACGGTTTTTCATGGGTCTGCCCTGTTTTCCTATTGCACTGCCATTCATGAAATTTCCGGTATAAACCTGCACACCCGGCTGAGTAGTCAAAATATCGAGAGTACGACCACTATCTGGATCATATAGTTGCCCTTGGTGACGCAACTTACCATCATATTCGGAAAACACCCAAGTATGGTCAAAGCCACCGTAAATTTTATCCATGCCGCCTGCCAATTTTAACTGGGCATTCATTGTGGTTAGGCTTTGATGCAATGTTACTGCCTTGGTTAAATCAAAGGGTGTACCAGAAACGTCTAATAATTTACCTGTTGGTAATAACCCCTTTTTTACTTCTACCATGCGGTCAGCGGCAATGCGTAATTGATGTTGTTCAATATCCCGTTTTTGCTCGCCAGTTAAATTAAAATATATGTGAGAGATAAGATTGATTGGCGTTTTTTTATCACTGATGGCACTGAAGCTTATTTTAAAGCCGTTATTATTATCTAGATTAAAGATAACTTTAACTTGAAGATTACCAGGATACCCTTCTTCTCCGTCCACAGACAGGTAAGACATTTCCACATGGTTGCCTACTTGTTGGGCTTGCCAGAGTTTTTTATTAAATCCCTGCTCACCACCATGTAAATGATTACCTTTATTGCCTCCATTAGACTTAACACTCAACTGAATTGTTTCACCGTCAATATCAAAGCGACCAGCAGCAATTCGATTGGCGTAGCGACCCACTGTGGCACCGTTGAAACAACAATCATCGAGATAGTCTTGGGCATTGTCGTAGCCTAAAATCACATCTTCGAATTTGGCGTGCCTGTCAGGAACCTTAATAGACGTAACATAAGCCCCCCAATTGGTAACGCTAACCTGCATACCCTGAGAGTTTTGTAGCGTAAAACGACTGATATCCTGGCCGTTATATTGCCCCCATATTTCTTGTTTTACTGACACTTGCCCAGTTTTCAAATTACCTTGGTTATCCTCTTGTAATGTTTGGCTATTCACCGTCAATGCTACACTTATCATCAAGAGTAAGTAGCCAAGTCGAGCACAACAACGAATGACATTAATGGTAAGGAAAGGCATTGTAGATAAGGGTAACATCATCAAATTCAGGCTCAATCATATTGCTAAGTAGCTGAAGACTATACGTCAAGAGGTTAAAAAACACCATAAAAATGAAATCGGTTTACCTTTTATATTTACATCTAATTTCGACTGATTTAACTACTTCTTTGTGGCTCAATAAACTCAACCCCTTCACTTTAATAGCCCTAACCTTGGTTATTATTCATATTGTCAAAGTACATTTTACAGTGTTTATAAAACGCTTCAGTTAGTCTGTTCATTGGGGAATGTGCTGAGGTAATGAAAGCGTATTCATGTACAATTTTAGGGCTAAAGGGAATAAGCACTAAACCTTCGTTGGCGTATTGTTTAGCAAGCATTTCATTAACAATAGCAATGCCAATATTGCGTTTCGCAAAGGTACAGGCGATTGCCACTGTATGGGTTTCCAAGCGTACTTTCATGGGTATTTTGTCACGTAAAAAGACGTTCTCAATTTGCAATCTCGAGTACCTTCCTTGACCGAGTAAAATAAGATCTTCCCCGGCTAAATCTTTACTGGTGAGTCCTTTGTGTTTAGCGAGTTTATGTTCGCTAGATACTGCACAGACAGTGTTACTGCTAATAAGATGTTGGCAAATTAAACCCGGATGATTTTCTGGCAATTGAATAAAACCACAATCGGCTGAGCGATGAGCGACAATTTCTCGCGCTCTGGTTGGCGAATGTGTATCTAAGCTTATTTTAACGTTAGGGTGCTGTTTCAAAAAATCCGTAACAACATTTGCCAAAGGACCTGCGATAAAACTGTTGGGTGCAACTAGCCTCAGCTGACCTAGGTTTGAATTAAAAATATTGTTCGCTAACAAGGATATTCGATCAACACTCATTAGGGTTAAATCAACTTCTTTAATCAAGGTTAATGCTTCGTCTGTTGGGATTAACCTGCCTTTTTCACGGTAGAACAGCTGAAAACCTATATTCTCTTCGAGTAAGGCCAATAAACGACTGATCCCTGGTTGTGTTAAGGCAAGTTGTTTAGCGGCAGCGGTGGCCGACCCCGTTTTAATGATGGCGCTAAAGGCTTCTAAACTTTTTAAACTAAGGTTTTGTGGTGTTGAGTTAATGGGGTTACCTATAACAGTTTGTTATGTAGTGATGACTTATTTATATAATATTGCATGGATTAATTTAGCTTGTAAAGTAACCCCAAGAAGTTACATCACACAAAAATAACAACCAACAGTGGACAAAACCATGAAGACACGCTCATTTAAAATATCAGTCATCGCTTTGGCGGTTTTAAGTTCTTGCTATGTTACTGCAACACTAGCTCAAGAAGCTGACACTCAACAAGCAGAAGACAATTCTGAAGTTATTTCCATAACAGGCTCTAGAATTAAACGTCAAAGTGAAACCCCTAGCCCGGTACAAAGTTTTGATTTTGAAGACTTGAACCAGAACGGCGTGATCTCCTTAGGGGATGTATTACAAGAGTTACCTTCGGTTGGCTCTAGTTTAAATGGTAATGGTTCGGCGGGTACTAGCCATGGTTCAAGTAGTATTAATTTACGTAACCTTGGTGACAACCGTTCATTAGTGCTAGTTAACGGTCATCGCTGGGTTAATGGCGCAGGTACTCGAGGTTTCCGTGATTTTGTGGATATGAATACTATTCCACAAGCGATAGTTAAAAGAGTGGAAGTGTTACAAGATGGGGCTACCGCTATTTATGGTGCTGATGCCATTGCCGGCGTAGTCAATATTTATACTCACTCAGATTTTGTGGGTACCAGCATTAAAACTTATTACGGTGAGTCGTCTGAAGGCGATAAAGAAACCGCTAATATTGATGTTTTGTGGGGCAAGGATTTCGGCGACAGTAACTTTATGTTTGCGGCTAGTTATTCAGATCAAAAACCTATTTATACTCAAGACAGAGAGCTTACTGCTATACCTCTTAATGGTTTAGCCACAGGTACACCCGTGGGATTGTTTAGAGAAAGCTCCTTAGAAAATGTGATGGATTTTACTATCCCATCAGGCGGAATTACACGAGATCCTGGTAGTAACGGCAGTGATATTAATGCTTGGCGTGGGGTTACCTCTGATGATAAATATAACCGTTATGCCGATAACTATGTAGTTGGGCCAAGCGAACGTTTTTCACTCTATGCTCAAGGTGTGGTGCCATTCGACTTCGCGACTTTAAAAATTGAAGCTTTATACAATAAACGTATATCTGATCAACAATTTTCTGCTTCTTTGTCTTCGATTCAAGGCTCTCGAGGATTTATCATCCCTGACAATGCTGCCGTTAATCCCTTTGGTGTGGAATTTTCTGGCTCTGATTTTAGACATACCACTTTTTTCAATGAAAACGGTTTGCGCGTAAATGAACAAACCGTAGAAACAACGCGTTTAGGTTTAGGTTTAGATGGCGAGTTTGGCAATGATTGGAGTTGGGATAGCTTTTTATCTTGGGCACAAAACGAGGGTGAGTTTATATCCAACAATCAAATGGATTTAGATAAACTGGCATTGGGATTAAGAGCATGCGACACCACAGGTATTGGGGCTAATGTGAGTGATTTGGCCGCGGGTTGTGTAGCGGTCAATCTTTTTAATCCATTAACCCAAGAAATGGTCGATTATGTAAACTTTACCGCTCGGGATAATAACAAAGCACAACAACTAGACTTCACGTTTAACGTTACGGGCAGTCTTTATGAGTTACCTGCCGGAGAGTTAGCTGTTGCTGCGGGTATTGAATATCGTAAAGAAA
>TARA_R110002153_G_scaffold1957_8_pt1 | contig 12373 bp, 8 predicted proteins | sample TARA_R110002153 | Tara Oceans TARA_R110002153 (sample SAMEA4398193) | marine metagenome | biome: Polar Biome; feature: [SRF] surface water layer (ENVO:00010504); material: water (ENVO:00002006), including particulate matter (ENVO:01000060) such as... | depth 5 m
GTAAAACCAAAAATTGCGATGGTGAAACCGTTAATGGTAGAGGTCTTATTATAGAACCTTGTAAAAAATGTATAAAAGTTAATTGAGTAAATTAATATTATCTTCTATTTGTATTGTAATATTTGTATCATCTCTTAATAGATTTTGTATTTTTTTTCCATCCACAGTAGATATTTGGACGTCTAACCTGTTAAGTGGTATTTCCATAGCATTATTTAATGGAATCCAAACCTTGCTTGGCGGTGTGCATTCAATAATTTCATCATTACCCACCTCCTCTGTGTGCTGTATCATAGGCATCTGATATATAGTTTTATCATAGGATTTGTTAGCACCATTTAATGTTCTATGTGGGAGGTTTGTTATTTCTACATTCATGACTTCATTATCAGTTTGTGATATTTCTGTATCAGCGGTGATTCTAGTTGTCCAGTCATTAGGTGGCACAGGGTTGGGTGCTAAGACTCTAGGCACTTGTATTATATTGCCATTAACATCTGGCTCTGGTATAATAAAATCCAGCATATCTGCTGAGCCACTGCCTGTTGGTAAATCTACTTCTACAAGCCCTTGACCTATACCAGCATAAGCATCTGTTGAAAGTGTTGTAACTCTATTATTATCCCTTAATATTTGATTGGCTGGAATAAATAGATTGTTAATTATAGGTGACGCTAAATCTAATGGGGCTACACTCTGTGGCTTGCTTAAAAATACACCCACATTTTGTGGTGAATTTGTAAATCCGACATTATTATATGGGTCTTGTGTTCCTTGTGCTATTGTAGGCACTATAATGGCATTTGTAGCATTAGGATAAAAATCTATATCTTGAGGGGATTGACCTGGTCTTTCAGTAAACCATCTATTGACTTCGGCATAAGATGGCACTATTCTCTGTGCCCCTTTCATAGCCTGGACTTCTACACCCCATCCTTCTGTATTATCTGCTCTAAGATTACTCTGGAATATTCTAATATTTGATATATAAGTCAAAGGACTATAATCATTATAATTAGTGAGTGTAGTATCTTCGAGTGGATTTATACCACCTATACTATTATAAGGTGCTATTGTTCTGCCTACTGGTAATGCGGTGCTTGCTCCGCCAGATACATAAGTTGTAGTGACTGGGCCACCAGCTGACTTACTAATTTCTACTACTGTCATTCTAAATGTATTAATATTACTACCATAATATAATAGATTAAAATTATAAGTATGACCCTGGGTATTATCACTAGACCTCATGTTAATCCTAGTAATATTGTCTGCCTCATCTACAAAAGTCCCTGTAATGGTTGTGGTGTTGTCCAGTGTTAATCTCCAATCAAAAGCCTTGCTCTGATTTAAAAATATTTCTAATACTCTGTTATTATCGTTGCCTATAAGTGTTCTTGTATCTTTATCTTGTAATAGTGGTATCATTTGTTCTGCTAGAACATTAAACATAAAACTCGCACATATCATAGTGGGTGCACTACATGAGAAGGGAAATGTTCCAATTAAAAATGTGCTGGGTATTTCTATTTGGGTCCCCCCACCTGGCCTTCTGAGTCCATCTGTATTATTAAACCCTTGAGCTGCTGGACAATATCTCCATTGTGCGTAGTCACTTACGCCATCTTCATAAGATAGTAAAAATTGTTGTGTTGTTGGTGCTGATACTGTTGGTGGCACGACAGCAGGCGTAAAAGTAGTTCCTCCAGTTACAGTTAATACACCAGTTACTAAATTAGCAGTTGCTGTGGCATCTGGAACTGCTCCTATACCTGGTTTATTTAAATAAACATTCCAGTCTGTAGCACTTGTTGCCTCCCACCAATGGGCTAATGCCGAGCCTTGTTGTGTCCGTTTATAATGTGCTATTTCTCCTAAATCAGTTTCTAAGAATATTTCTGTTGCTGGTGTAGGTGCTTGAGTCCAGTTATTTCCAGCAGATAGATTTAAATAACCTTGAAGACCACCTGCTTGATTATAGACCCAGCCTGAGCCTATACCAGTAGTAAAGTTCTGACCATCTCTGCCTAATTTAACCCTCCCACCTATGACTGCGTTGGCTTGCCATCCCTCTAAATCGGTTTGCCATTGAGTTAAAAATTCTGCTAAATTTGTATTATCTTGTTTGTAGTATTTATCTCTCAAATGGTCTCCATCAAAGGCATAACTCATATTATTCATAGAGTTTATAGTTGTAGGCTGTGTTGTATTGGAACTTAAGAAAAAATTAAGATTACCTGGTCTATCTTGTATTGCTCCTAAATTACCCTGATAGGCAAATACTAAACCATTACTACTATAATGATTTACATTCATATAGAAGGCTCTTTGTGGGTCTATCAAATCTACTGCTCCTTCATGGTCTACTAAACTATATACTTCGAAATAATCACCTGGTTTATAATTTACACTATTTGTTTCAAAAGTCCCAAGTTCATCATTAAAGAGTTTAGCCTGTAGTGTGCCTTGTGCGGCTTCATATTCTAAGGAAAGTATATTAGATTTAGTGACATTTCCTGGGTTAAAATTAGAATTACCTACATACGCCCCACTTAAATATTCTATCGGATTATTAGCATTTGTAGTTGATACCCCAAATGATATATTAAGTATAGCATTAGGTTGATTTATATAATAATTCATAGGTGTGTATCCATTTAATTGAGTAGGTGATAATATTTCTGTTGTTAAAAGACTAAAGGCATCCTTATTAACTTGATTTGCGTTAGAGGTTCTTGTTACTGTATCCCATATAGCCCCAGTAGCAAACGTGGCATCACTACTAAAAAAATATTGTATATCGTCCCCAGGAACATGGCTTCCAGGAGGAAATGGTAATAAGGCATTATTATCGTCACGGCACTGCCCATATTTAACAGTAAAATAATTATTAGCACCATGGTCGGCATAGACTTCGTCTTTCCACCTAAAATCTATAACCCCTTCTTGATAGACATTAGCGATAATTTTAAAGACTATTTTTTCATCAGAGCCTGTGCCAGGTGGGTCTTCTATTAATGCCTCTACTACATAACCAGCAGGAAAGCCTAATGCCGTCCAACTGTTATTTAATTCAGTTACAAATTGGGACAAATTGAATACTAGATTTTTTGTTCCATTAAAATTGAGGACAATAGAACTGACATCATAGGCCATCCATCTAAAATATAATGTAGTATTAGGAGGTATTACTATTTGTTTTGTTTCTTTAATTCTGATAATTTGTGCTTTAACTAGACAGATGTAGGACATTTTAGGTATCATCATGCTATCAGAAAAATCATTTTTAAATTTAGCTGGGTCAGGTTCATTCAGACTACTCAAATTAATTAACATAATAATAATATATAATATATTTATAATGAGTAGTATTAAAAAATTTAATGCCCATAAAAATATTAGAATAGACAGAGTCAAAGCACACCATACAATTTTAAGACCAAGAAAGAAGAAAGGCCAAGCACGAGATGACACGGATTGGGAGGGTGACTATGAAAATAATATGGCACAGCCTTGGGAAATTGCTAATGTAAAGAATTTATGTGCTGGGAAACCTAAAAAGAATTTAAAAAGAGAAAGGATATTTGATACTATGGATGATGGGAAAGCCTTAAAGATAAAAAAAGAAAGTAAAGCTACTAAGATGAAAACAGCATTTGTGATGTGTGATTCTAAGAAATATCACCAGATAGATGGAAAATATGTAGCGGCTGGTCTTTAATATTCTTCTTCTTCTTCTTCAGGAATAGGAGGGAGCATTTGACCAAATCCTGTAAAATAAGGGCTATTAATTGGTGGCACAATAGCAGGTAGTGCAGTTCTAAAATTTGCTGTAGGTTGAGAGTAAAATTCATTTAATATGGGTGCTTGGTTGTCGGCAATCATTTGGTTCAAAGCATATTGTTGTTCTTTAGGGTCTGTAATATTTTTAGAATAATTATATCGAGTAATAAGATAAATCACAGAACTTGAGGGACTAAGATTATTTGGTGTTTTCATTTGTGCGTTGTATATTTTGGTTTCTATATGTGTAATAGTAGTATTTTCATCTATAAGATATGATATAGCAGAACCACCTAAGTCAAACACAAAGTTAAAGGCAGAGAAATTTCTGGAACAAATACCAACAATTGGTAATTTAGCACCATTTAGATTGCCATAAAATTGTTTGCTTGGGAAATTACTGCCAATAAAATAATAAGGTGAATCACCTTTTTTAGGGACTTTTTCTGCGAAGAAATCATCTGAATCTATTTGAACAAAAAATTGCTGGACAGGTGCTATATTTAGACATCTACTTGCGACAGGATTTGAACTATTAACAGCAGGTGTTACTTTAGCACCAACTCTGATAGCAGAGCCATTATTTAATAAATCAGATTTATATGTGAATGGTGTGCTAACTATATTAAAACTATTAATATTAGCATTTACCTGTGCTTCAGTATATCCAAAGATAGTTAATAAATCAAGACCTTTAATTTCTTGTTCTGTATCTGTAACAGTATCATATTCCCAATATTCATCTAGTCCTTCTCTGCCCCATAGTTCACGAGTAAAAGCAGGAGCATTCAAATCATTAATATAGACCCCAGTTAATTGACTGACAATTTTACCATTATGTTTAGAACTTATAATAGCTGATGGGATTGCGTCACCTATACCAAAATCACCTTTTTTGTCGTCAGCAGTTTCTACTTCATGTGGTCTAAGTGGTGTATATAAATTGTTTAGAGAGTATCTATTAGCACCTTCTTCCCATGAGAATGTTAAATTATTAGCACCACATATTACTCGAGATGAGCCACCATTAGGAAATAAATTGCGTGTTAGTCTTGTTCTATAAGCATAAATACCAGCTGTGCTTTGCCACCATTTATTCGCATCTGGGTCGAAGGGGGGGGTTTCACTATCATTCCAGTAACACTGGTCTGTTGCTCTTAACATTTCTAAATTACCAACCATTCTAGGCACGACATTATTCCATCTTCCAGTATTATCAGCTCCTGTAGGGAAATCAGTTTCATTTAATGCACCACCCCTCAATCTCATAAGGCATAATTCTTTGCGGTCTCTTGGGTCTGTTGTATTATGAGGTATGCCATAAACTTTTAGATGTTTTCCAACCATAGTAGGATATTGTGCGGAGTTATCTGTGATTTTTCTAACAGTAGTGCCATTATAAGGGCGTTCTGTTGCTATATTTTCAGGCCATCTGTAAACAAAGGTATTAGCCACACCTGTAGTTTCAGGTTCATAAGTATATAATAAATCTGTTAATTCTTTTGTTTGTGCGGTTTGTTCTAAATCATTAGCATTATCTGGTGTGATAGGTGTAAAACCAAAAGACACATCAGGTAGATGGGTTTGTTGAAAAACACCATGGACTACAGATGGTTCTGATGGTCTTGCTCTACTACTTTTGCCGACATTTGTAGGTATGCTATAATTATTTTGTGCGTCTTTAACACCATATTTTGATGCATAAGTTAAATTATCATAATGTAAAGCATTATTAACTTCTTCAGCCAATTGCTGTTCCGTATAGAATCCAGGATTGACTTTAAATTTAGCTATATTTTCTTTAATCATTAATAAATCAGACGACCATGGTGTGGCATCTAAACCTATACCTACACCACCAGCAGATTTATAATAAAATATGATTTGAGTGCCTACATCTATATCAAGTAACCATTTAGGGTCTGAATGCTCAAAAGTTATATTTGCACCACCAGGAGTTTCTTGAGTTACAATTTGTGTATGTAATAGTGTTAAATCATAAGTATCACCAAAAGCACCAATTGTTATATCAGATATTAGTTCGACAGGATTAAATTGGCAATTATCTTGTAAAATTTTTATTTGATATAATCCATCTTGAGTCGCTGCTATAGTAGGCAAAACTCTTTGTTCTCCTGTGTCAATATCAGTTAAATCATTACTAATAGAAATAGTAGATGCTCCACGCACACCAGCAGTAGTGACTATACCTCTGGCTCTCCAGCTGCCTAGACCAAGATTGACATCACCAGTATCTTTTTGTTGGAAATAAATACTATTAACACATGTGTTATAGCCAGCCCATACTACTGGCAATCCTCGGAAAATGTTGTCTTCGTTTCGGTCGTTGCTGGGAAACAATCCATCACTATAAGACATATAAGTTGGTGTAAAATCCGTCCAAGTGGTTGGGTCTGGGGCAGCATCAGATGACCAAAAATTGGAATAGGCCATTGCTCCAAAGACCTCAGATTGTGTTTGTGCGACAGTTATATCTAAGTTACCATTATTGACTATAGATTTTCGCCAGTTAATATTATTAGGTCTACCTAAAAATGAATATCCCCATCTTAATTCTTTTCTAAGCACGGCCACTCCTGGAAACCTGGATGGCCATGAGCCTGGGTCTGTATCATCTGATACAGAACTAGCAGCTTTTGTATTCCATGAGTTTCCTACATAATGTCTAGTAGTATAGTCAGATTGTCTTGCTTGAAATCCCCAATCCAGCCATATTCTTGGTGTGTAGTTGGTTTGAGCATAGAAATTATTGGCAAAAGTTCCATCTAACCTACCTTTTGCTATATCTAATATAGTATCTCTATTACAGATTACATAAGCACCTAAACAGACCGGCACGCTGCCCTGCTGTTTTAATATGGTGTCGTTGAGGAATGTGATTCCTTGGTCTACGGCTCTCGCTACATAAACGACATCTTGAATAAGATGTTTTACGAATAAGTCTAGAGTTCCTTGTTGTCTATAAGGTTGCATAAAAGAATTTGCTCTAAAGCGGTTTAGATTACCTCTAACAAAGGATGTTTTCCTAAATGATGTGTGTGTGCCATTCCATAAGAAAGATAAACCTTCTGGCATTCCTAGTCCCATTTGTTCTTGATTTGCTACTTCAGCATCTCCACCAGTAGCCACATCAGTAGCATAGGAAGGGAGGGCGGTGTTGTCACTTTGAATATAATTATATCCTAATGGTGTGCCTGAATTAGTCCCACCTTTATATCCACCTCTTTGAGTTGGCATAGAGGCTCTCTCATTTATTGTTTGACTAACTTTATTTTGAGCACCATTTATAGTATTAAATGATGGGTTAAAATTATATCCATTACTTTTATGTGATGCTCCATGACATCTTTTATATAAAGTAATAGGTGCTGTATTAACTGCGAAAGTGTCTGCTCTTGTTACCGCAGTAGCAGGAAATGTATGGCTTGTGCTATTGACATCATCTAGAGTGGCAGGATTAATAAAATTACTGACATAAACTTCATAACAATCTGTTGTTCTACCTAATATATGATGTTTTGCCTGTCTGACAGCAATAATTTCACCTATGACAGATTGAACTCCACTCTTAAAATTAACTTTGCCTGTGTCCCCACTTCCACCAGCATATATATATGATTGTTCACCAGTTATTGTAGGGTCCCCAGGGACCGGCACAGGTGCTGGCCCTCCAGTGGCAGTCCCATCAAAATCAGGATTATAAGTTCGACTGAATTGTAAAAGTGTAGAAGCAGGGATTTGAGTAGTAATATTACAAAGTATACTAGTATAATTTGGGCCTTGAATTTGTTGAGTAGTAACACCATATATTTCTCCAGTAGCGACATTACTGATAGTCATTTTATATTGAATACTTTCATTTGTGCCAAATTGTATTAAATTTAAAGTTTTGTTATTGCCTACAGTAGCTATTACGGCTGTGTTAGTTGCTGTGGTTGTTCTAAAATCATTTGTGCCAAATGTGTTTTCAAAATATCCATTACCATTCTCATCATACCATCCAGAACTTTGTGCTATATCTACTGTGGCAATATACATACCAGCTCTGGGTGCTCCTGCTAGACATCCTTGTTCTCCACTTGCTGGGATGTCTTCTAATAAAGGTTCTAATTCCTGGCGAATAGATTGTTGGTCCCATTCATTTGGCTGAGATGCCGTTGCCCCAGTTGGGTCTGCATTAGTATTACCAGTAGCAAATGTATGTAATACTGGTAGGATAAGTTTTTTTATCATATGTCCTATATACATCTCAGTAGGCACATCATTTTCTGAGAAATTGAGATAACTTTGTGCCTGTGCTCCAGTGGATTGTTTTTTAGGGTTTGCTTCAAATTGAGATGTTTTTAGATTTGTTCCCCAAGTAGCCGCCTCTTCACCACGCATATTAGGTTGGTCTGTTGGGAATGTAGTGCCACCAGTATAGACAGGATTTTCTCCTTGTTTTGCTGAATTTATAAACCATGGATTATATCTCCAGTTTCCATAAGTAGTCCCACCCATTTCACCTGTAGCCGCAGGATTACTATTTGCTACATCATCATATTTCGCGATGCCAGCACCTGATATGGCTGCTTGCGGTGCTGTATTATTAGGATATGGATTGCCGCCAGCCTCGTCTGTGTCAGTCCCTCCATCACCAAGGTTATTATTATTCCAATAGTCAGTAGTTGTGCCTTTTTGTGTAGTGTTTCGCATCGGTGGTTCTATTCCATATGAATCAGTAGAATAAGCTATGTCTCCTATTTGACTTAAATCCATAAGATTCCCATTTTGTGTTTTATCTATAGTATCTAATGTGTTTCCTAAAAGATAAGGACTATAAGTTATATTTAGTTGTTGTTCTGTTTCTATTTCAATCTCATTACTATTCGCACCTTCCTGAATAAAACTGCCAAGGAGTCTAACTGTATCGCCTTTATTTAGTTTAATACCTTCACTAAACTCATTAATCCAGTGGGTGTTATCTAATTGGATTGTAGCGGATTCTCTACTGCACTCATAAACAGATTCAGTTGTAGTGCTTCCTTGACTCATTATATATTATAATATTATATTATAAATTTTAACTATAAATAAAACTAACAAATTTATGCATCACTCGTTGAGACACCAAGGGGTCTAATGATAAGAGAGCGTCTATATATAATATAGAAATCAAGGTTAACTTCTGCCGACTGGCCATCAATAGTCCCATTTGCATCAGCACCCTGTCGAGCACCTGGGATAATACCAAGACGAGAATAATTGAATTCAATAGGACTGCTACCAATTCGTGTCCCATTACCTGGGACAGAGCCAAGGTTATTGCGTTTATCAAGGTTAAGCCCTATAATGTGGTGAGAGCCTGGCAGATAGCGATGGGTTCTACCCTGGTCTATGGTTTGATTTCTGACACCAATAGGGAATGAACAGTCTAAAGCAATTTTCATTTTATTGGCATTATAATTTGCTGTGTCATAATAGATATTAGGGACTGCGAAGTTATCTTTACACTGGGATAAGTAGTCATGTTGAACCATGACATTATCTACATCTTTATCATAGACTCTGGCGTTATTAATAAACCAGTTATAAGATTCACCAGGCATTTGCTGGGATTTATATTGATTTGTGAGAATATTGCGATGGTTCTTTACTTGATTGAAATCAGCATCTCGTTCTGCCGTGCCTCTTGGACTTCTAAGGTCAAAATTCTTTAAAACATATATTTTTTTAACTTCTTTCATAGACATGCCTAAGATATGGTTAGATTGTGATTGTCTTGATAGTGCTGCTCCACCAATTGCTTCCGCATTACTAAATACGGCAGGATTGACACCTTTTGTGAGTAGGACTTCTGAGAAATCAAGTCTCATGCCACCGCCACTATTGACAGCATCATAAATCTTCTGGCGTTCTTGGTCATCATAATGAATATAATCTAAAAGCATAGTGGGTGTATTCATATTAACTACACCTCTAGTGCCCTGGGCTGCGGCGACATTAACTACAGCACCAGGGATGGTTGCCTGGATAATAGGGGAATCAAGTGTTGCACCATTACCAAGTGCTGGGTCACCACAGGCAGCCCAGTCAATCTCAATTTGTGTTTGAGCCATGGCGAGTAGTGGCAGTTTGTTTTCAGCAAATATTTCAAAGACATCAGCGAGTCTGATGACTACCTGTGGGGTTTGTCCTGCGACATTAGAAAGAGATTTAGATATTTGAATCTGGTGAGCATTATTATTAAAAGAGTTATAGGCTTTACCGAATCCAGAGACTTGGTCAATTTCAGGGTTATATATTTGGTGGAATTCTTGAGTAACAGATGAGGTTGCTATTTTAGCACCAGCGACATTAACATCTAAATTAGAACTGGACATATGTCTGGCATCAAGGACACCTTCACGGACACCCTGAGTAGCAAAGTTGGTTTTAATCCAACCATAAGTGCCAGCGTTTTCTACCTGAGAAATAATAAGACCACCACATCGTGCGGTTATTCGCTCAATACATCCTAAACCACCAGCTGTGATATTATAGGCACTGACTCCTAAACCTTCTGTGGAGGTGAGTTCAAAGACTATGGCGGCATTAGGTGCATCTAAAACACCTTTGGCAGGGAGATTGAAAGTAGTGCGTCCACCACTTGCGGAAGTAAAGTTATGAGAAACTGGTTCAAGTATAGTAGTTTCAAGCTCTACATCTACCTGCCTACTGAGAGGCTGGTTCATAAGAATGTCAGGAGCGTTAACTGGGGTTGCTTGGATTGTTTGTTCGGACATGTTATACTATACTGAAATATTTTTATTTCAAAGTGATTTTAAATTTTAATTAATAATTTATTACAATGTGGACAGAGGTCATCATAAAGTCTATAATGGGTTTCATCGAAGTAAATTTCATCATTTTCTTCATAGTCACCATCTAAGCCATAAATACCAATCCATCTTTTATTCATTTATATTAAGTTTTATTTAAAAAATTCTATATATTTAATATTATAATGGATAAAATTAGTTGTCTGTGGATTCAGTCTGAATTAGATGATATGTCAATCGAGTGTATTAATACTTGGTTATATTTAGATTATTATGTAGACCTTTACACTTATAGTATAGATAATTTTAAAAATCCTTGGATAGAACATCCTATGTTTCAGGAGAAGGTTTGTGTGATGGATGCGAGAGAGATTTATGATGTAGATTTATCTATTAATAAAAGATATGAATTTGTAGCAGATAGATTTAGATTTGAAATGTTCGAGCAGAATCAAAATGTAGGTACTAGAATTATTTGGATGGACACAGACCAAATGTTATTAAGAACGATAAAACCTATATGTAATTTTGTTAGTAGTCAGTTTACATTACAGAAGGGAGCGTTTAGACACACTAAGTTAAAAGTAATACCAAATATTGGTGTAATGTGTTTTGATGGTAGTGAGAGTGTTGATTGGACTAAAATAATAAATAAAGGAGAGAAGACTAAGGCTAAAGAGTTTCAGAGTGGTTATTTAAAATATTATGAGAAAGAGATGTTAAAATATCCAGATTTAATATCAGACCCTGAAACATATATGCCAATCCATTGGGCCTGGTGCCGTGATATATATACTCGTGGGACACTTGACCCTACAATACAAAAGTATGGATTATTTCAAAAGAGTTATACTGATATAATAAATGATGACCAAATAATTGGAGTTAACATGTGGCGTCAAATATATAAGAAGAATGATTGGACTATAAAGAGTGGTTCAATATATAATAAGTTATTTAATTATCAAAATTGATTTATTATTATTATTTATACTATAATCAAAAATGGATTTACCATTTGAATTGAGAAAATATCATAAAACATTTATGAAAACAAAATGGAAAAGCAGAGGTGTAATATTTGATGGATTATTTGATGAAATATATGATATCTATATCCATTGTAGTGAATGTGATAAATGTAAAAAAAAATTTAAAAATAGTAAAGATAGACAATTAGACCATGACCATTTAATAATAGATGAATTTAATGTTAGAGCAATTCTTTGTAATAATTGCAATAGTAAAAATTTCCAAGTATCCAAGTCCACTAATACTGGTCAAGACTATATTTTTAAAATAAAACGGAAAGGATATAAACAAGGATTTTGTTATAGAATACAAAGAGAATGGAATTGTAAATATGTATTAGAAACACATAGAAAAACATTAGAAGAAGCAATTGAATGTAGAGATAAATTTATTAAAGAGAACCCACAATATTTTTAGGAAATTGTAGACCTTTTATAGCACAAAATTGATTTCATATTTTTTATTGAATATAAATCATATTAACACACACTAACTACATTCAAATCAATCACTATGTCTACTATCCAAGAAAAAGCATCTAAATGGGATAGTCTTATTAAATGGATTAAAGATACTAAAGATGAGGAAGATACAGATGTATGGGAGAAACTAGCAGAACTGGGTGTTAGTGCTAGTGGTGAACAAGAAGAAGAAGTTTGTTGTGGTGGTTGTAATGGAGAGATTTGTAATGATTGTCCAGTTGATAATTCTTCAATAAAAGATTTGAATTAGAATTG
>TARA_R110002153_G_scaffold141257_1_pt1 | contig 12356 bp, 16 predicted proteins | sample TARA_R110002153 | Tara Oceans TARA_R110002153 (sample SAMEA4398193) | marine metagenome | biome: Polar Biome; feature: [SRF] surface water layer (ENVO:00010504); material: water (ENVO:00002006), including particulate matter (ENVO:01000060) such as... | depth 5 m
TATTCAAAAAGTGATTTAGACTATACACTGGATGTGAATAGAGTATTTGATAATCTTTATAATGAGGACGATGGAGATGAAAAAACCGATACCTGAAGGCCCAAAAGGAAACGGAATTAAGGCTTTAAAAGCAAAAGCTCCCGAAGTCGCTGCTCGTATGGGCTATAAGAATGGCGGATGTGTTGCGATTAAAACAAATCAGAAACCAAAAATGAGTTGATGAAATGACAACATCTGGATCAAGAGACTTTAACTTAGATGTTGGAGAAGTTATTGAGGAAGCATATGAACGGTGTGGGCTAGAAGTTCGCACGGGTTATGATGCTAAGACGGCTCGTCGTTCTCTTAATCTTATGTTTGCAGATTGGGCCAATCGAGGCTTAAACCTTTGGACGGTAAATCAAGCTACAATTGATTTGGTTCAAGGGACAGCTTTATACCCTTTGCTGTCGGACGTTGTTGATACTCTTGACGTTATCCTTCGGAGGAACAACACGGATTATGAAGTTCAACGTATTAGTCGCGGGGATTATGTCACCCTTCCTAATAAAACAACACAAGGTCGGCCCAGTCAGTATTGGTTGAACAGGCAAATTGCACCCCAGTTAAATTTGTGGTCGGTGCCAGATAACTCTACGGACCAACTTATTTACTATTATATTCGTAGAATCGAGGATGCCGATACCTTAGTCAACACTACTGACATGCCCTTCAGGTTTTATCCTTGTATGGTTGCGGGCCTTGCCTACTACATGGCTATGAAACGCGCACCAGAGCGTGTACAAATGTTAAAAACAGTGTATGAGGAGGAGTTTCAACGCGCAGCGGACGAAGATCAAGGTAGAACTCCGTTAAGATTGCAACCTAGTTTATCTTATCTGAGGGTCTAATGCCTTACGCTGCGGGAAAAAAAGCTTGGGGAATATCTGATCGGTCTGGTCGGCGTTATCGTCTGAATAAGATGAAAACCGAATGGACGGGAGCCAAGGTTGGCCCTGACGAGTTCGACATCAAACAGCCGCAGTTGTCTCCACCAAAGGCTTTTCCAGACCCGCAAGCACTTAGAGATCCTAGACCAGAATCAAATCTTCCTGCGCAAAGAGCTATCCAACAAGGGTGGAATCCTGTTGGTTTTGCAGGGATTCCAGGCCTGTCCCCTCCAAGTAACCTACAGGCAGTTGGTTCTGTAGGGCAAGTAGTTATAGGCTCCCCTGCAAGTGATGTTGTAGGAGGAGTTGAGGCAGTTGGCTCGGTGGGAAGTCTTTATTTCCCAACTCCCGGCGGTTCTCCTGTGTCTGTAACGGGAGTACTTGGGACAGGAGCCGCAGGTTCTGCGACGGCAAACACAACGAGTGCCACAACATACACGGTTACCGTTCAATCTTACGGCGGTGGAAATAGGTATTATATCGATGGAACTCGACAGCCTACGCTAAGTTTTTCCGAGGGCAGTACATACATTCTTAACTGGTCCGCAGCTACAGGGCATCCGTTACGTTTCTCTACTACTTCGGACGGTACGCATGGCGGTGGATCTGAATACACAACAGGCGTGACAATCGACACTTCAGCCTATACATCTACTATTACTGTGGCTGTTGGTGCGCCAACACTTTACTACTATTGCCAGTACCATAGTCAAATGGGAGGTCAAATTAACACGCCATGAGTTTTACATACGCAGAACTAAAACAAGCCATAAAGGACTACACTGAATACGCGGAAACAAGTTTCGTCGCTAATCTTCCTTTGTTTATTAGAACAGCAGAAGAACGTATTCTTAAAAACGTACAATTAAGTTTGTTTCGTAAAAATGCTACTGCCCCGACCTCGGGCAAATTTTTGGGTTGTCCTTCTGATTTTCTTGCGCCCTTTTCTTTGTCTTTATATCCTGCGGATGGGACAAGATATTTTGTGCAATTTAAAGATCCAAGCTTTCTTCAGATGTACACACCAAACAACGCTACTACGGGCACTCCTCGGTACTACTGTCAGTTTGACTTTGAAAACTTTTTATTGGCCCCGGCCCCTGCGACAGTTCACACTGCTGAATTACATTACTTTTACCGTCCTTTAAGCATAACAAAAGGAGCCGATTCCGAAACGACTTGGCTTAGTACAAATGCAGAAATGGCGTTGTTGTATGGAGCCTTGATCGAGGCTTACATATACATGAAAGGGGAGCAGGACATAATGGCTATGTATAATAGTCGCTTCCAAGAAGCAATAATTGGTGTTAAGATGCTCGGAGAAGCTAAAGAAGTTACTGATGAGTATAGGACTGGTAAAGTGATTAGGTCAAAACAATGAGTGTAGAGTTTAAGTTAGATTTACCTGTTGATAGAAATCTGGTAACGGTAAAGACAACCAATCGCCGGGGGTTCACACCTGAAGAACTTTCTGAGCAATGTGTACAAAAAATAATTTCTGTTTCGGACACTGCGTTGCCTGGAATACGAGATCAAGCTCGTGCCTTTGAAAGGCACATTGAAAAAGTGGTTGCATACTATATGCGTCAAGCCATACAAAGTGACCGTACTACGGTCTTTAACGCAATAACGGATGCTGGTCATCCTGAACTGGCTGAACTTATAAGGAGACTTTAATATGGCCTTTAGCGGAAACTTCATGTGTACATCGTTCAAGAAAGAACTGATGGAAGCAAAGCACAATTTTACAAATGGTCAAGATGTCTTTCAAATGGCTCTTTACACAAACAGTGCTACTTTTAACGCGGCAACTTCTGCGGCGGTGTTTGGCGCAGGTAACAATGAGGTGGCATCCTCTGGTACTTACACCTCTGGTGGACCTCCCAGTAGTACAACTAACAATAGTCTAACAAATGTTACGCCAACAACATCTGGTACAACTGCGTTTACTGATTTTGCTGACAAAACATTTACGTCCGCTACAATTACGGCTCGTGGGGCGCTGATATACAACAGCACAATTACAGGCGGGACAAACACAGCAAACTCGATTGTAGTTCTTGATTTTGGTTCTGATAAGTCTTCAACTTCGGGAGACTTTCAAATTGTGTTCCCGAATCCAGACGCATCAAATGCTTTGATTAGAATAGCCTAGGGGTTGTTATGGTAGAGTTTGCAAACAGGGTTAAGGTTTCAACCAGCACAACTGGGACGGGCACCGTATCTCTCGGATCGGCGCTACCGGGTTTTCAAACATTTGCGGCTGGCGGAATAACCAACGGGAAAACAGTTCGATATACCATAGAAGATGGCGTTTCATTTGAAATTGGAACAGGTACATACACTTCTAGTGGCACTACTATGGCTAGAAGTGTTGAAGAAAGTAGCAACTCTGGTAATGCGTTAAACTTATCAGGAACTGCTACCGTGTTTATAACGGCTGCGGCGGCTGATCTAAGTGGTGGTGCTGGAGTTACAAACGGAACCGCAAACTTTCTTGCAAGTTCATATTAAGAGGTAAAAATGGCAGGTTTTCGTACATCTTCAAAATTATCGCAGTACGCTAGTAATTTGGTTTATACATCCCCCGGCGGAGGAACCAGTTCTTCTGTTAGCATAAGTGTTGTTGCCCCTACAAAGGCAAAAGTTTTTGTTCAGCAAGCCGCTTTAGGTGGGGTAGCTTTATCTTCGGCACAAACCTACTCTCCACAAACGGGTACATTTGGTCTTACCAATCAGATAAATGCAACATGGTTAAAGAAAAACGCTATTCTTAGGTGGACTACTCACGATGGGTACGGAAGCACATCTAGGAATATGACGAGTAACATGACCAACGTCCCCACCACCGTAAAATACAGAGATCAAGTTATATATGCTTGGGGAGAGATCACCAACACCGATGGCACTTTCACAGCAACAGACCTATTGGCAAGCGGTCCTACTCCCTCTTCTGGGAGTAATAGTTACAATAATTATTATTATAGGTGGACTGGCTCCATATATGGTTATGCTGGAACTAATTCCAGAACTAATGTTGGGCAGGGCGGTGGATACGTTTCGGGAAGCTATAAGGCTCCAATGTTAGACTACAGGAATGACCCTGCTAGAATGCTTACCATGCCTGCTCTGCTAATTAATGGGTACGGTCGTCCTATAGCAAGGTCTACGGGGTCAGGAAATGCCACTCCAGAAGTAAATGAGGGCATGTATGGAACTAGAACGGAGTGGATGTCACAACTGCAACTTCAGAACAATAACGCACTAGGCGATTCGAATACAACTATATTTAGATATGCTAGGGACAGCAGCGGCGCTAGTTATCAAACTTATGGGTTTGATGCTTTTAATAAATATTTTGTTTCAATAAATTCTTCGGGTTATCTTTCCCAGACATGGAATTGGGATCCTATTACTGGCACTAATAATGCAGGTTACGCTACTAATTACACTGGTCAAGGTGCAAACCCGATTTACCAAATTATGCAGCAAAGCGGTATTCTTACTGGGCTGGGGTACGATGTTGTTAGCGCAAGGTTTAACATGGGATGGACTTGGAGCGGAACGGGGACAGGAGATGATGCGTTAGTTTACTGGCACTTCATAGCACCAACAGATAGTTCTGGAACAGGTTATAGGCTTGGTCGTTGGCCCGGTGGTAGCCGTACAGGTAGTTATCCCGACGCGATGTCATATCCAAGTAGTTTCCCCGGTATTTCTGAATACCTCGCGCAAAACACTATTACTGCTCCAACAAATAGCGGCGTAAAACTAAAGCCTGCATGGTATCGTGAAATAAACGGATATCATTATATAGGATTTCAGCAAAATGAACGCGATGGATCTACGGGGGAAACTGCACTAGTCAGAAGCTCGACAACGAACCACCTTACCTGTACGTGGAGTACAGTTACGTTACCTTCATATGTGGACGCCTATTATCCTCCTATTATAACTACAGCAACAGAGGCGTTTTTTGCTCAAAATACCGATGCTGACAAATGGGCGCTGTTAGTGCAAAACGGTACAGGTACAGATACTTGGACTCAAAATTCATTAGACTACAGTGAAATTGCAAAGCCTTACGTTTCTCCTAGCCCTGCCGTAGCTACTGCTTTAACGGCTGCTAGTTTAACTGGAACAGGAACAAGGGATGTTGCTACGACTGAATCTTTGTATGGCAAGGTTGTTCATACTTCTGATTCTAGTTTTAGAAATGTTCTTAGCACCTACGGGAATGCGCCTGTAGCACCTACGGTAAGAGCGGATGATTCAGATCTTACTGGAGAATTAAGCACAGACTTTGAAAGAACAAATTTAGTTCTTAGTCCTAATGATAAGGTCTTCATATACACAGAAGATGTAAACACTGTAGCTCAAGTTTACGGTTATGAGGAGTAATAGATATGCCTATTTTTAATCCCCCAACTGCGGTAGCAGGAGGCACTACTTCTATTACAGGAGATTACTCAAGAGGTGCAGCTACGTTTTTTGGAAACAACGGAGGCACATACACATGGACTGTTCCTACGGGCGTAACTGAAGTTTTTGTCAATGTTTTTGGGTCAGGTGGGCGAGGAAATCTATCTTCATCATCCACTTTCTTTGCCACAGGTGGTGGTGGTGGAGGGTACGCTGGCGGTAATTTAACAGTTACTGCGGGGGAAACTTACACTATAACCTGCGGGAAAGGCGGTTGGTTGTCCTCTGGAACGGCTGTTACTGATGGCACCGACACTACGTTTAAAAACTCCGCTGGAACTACCCTACTTACAGGCGGCGGAGGAAAAGGCGGTCTCACTATCAATTCCAGCACAAACGGCGTTTCTAATCTTGCTGGCGGTGCAGGCGGTACAGGTACTATAAACAACGCTGATTCTTTTTTATCTACATATACAGCGAATGGTGGTCGCGGCGGAAATTTAGCAAAGAACGACACCTCCACCGGATCCAATAATATGTATTCGGGCGGCGGGGCCTCTGGCTCTCTTTCGGGGGACGGCGGTCGCGGGGGGGACATATTCAGGACTTCTGGCGGCGCGGGTGGATATGCGGGTACAGGCGGCGGCGGCTGGGCTGGTGGAAATGGTGGTGATATTTTAAGTACAAACAATCCTAGCGCAAGCTATCAGCTTTCCACAGGCGGCGGCGGCTTCATGAACGCTGGCGGCGCTATTATGACTAACTCAAGTGTTGATTTGGTTAGTTCAGGAGGGACTTCATACGAAGGTGGTGGATCATTCTCTACCACGAAATCCCAAACTTGGCTTACACCGGCGTATTCCGCAGCCAATTCCTCAGCCAGTGACGTAAATAATAATTACCTTGGCACTAGACGATCTTGGTGGTCGTACATGACAGGAGAAGCCCTTACAGGGGCTAGGGCGTTCACAAGTTGGTCCACCAACGGAGATGGTTGCGGCGGCTGGGGAAATTCCACCAATAATAACAATTCTTATTATTTGGCAGGAGTGCCGGGATTTGGTGGTGGGCATGGCGGAATTGGTAATTACAACAATACGTCAACCACTAATGGGTTTGACTGGGCGTCAGGTAAACGTAGAATTGGCGGCGGCGGCGGCACTAACATGTATATGGACTCCACTACGGGTACTGCCTTCACCCAAGCCTTAGCGGCTGACAATGGTGATGCTAAAGCTAATTTAGGCGCTTTAGGAAGGGTTCCTTTTGGTGGCGGTTCGGGAGCAGGAAGAAGTACTTACCCCTTCGGAGCCGGGGACGGTTTTGTAGTGATTTGTTATAAATAATGCTAGGTTTTACTCCTACAGCGACAGTTCCTCTAGCGGATGACACCGTTACAACATTAGTTGTTATATCGGCTAGTCTTGTTGGAACTACTTCTGTTGGCACTGTTTCCTTAATTACAGATCAGGTATTAGCTCAAACAGGTCTGTCTGCCACATGCATAAACGGCGTTGTTGCCGTTGGAATTGGGGATGGGGCAGTAGTTAACGCGGGTGCCTCGGTGGGTACAGGCCAAGTCGGCGGAGTAGCTGTTACTGGAGGAACCGCTGCTGTTGTAAACGTCACTGGAGTATATGGACTAACAGTCTTTAACGGCGCGGGTGTGGTTGTCGAAGGTAATTCTACCGCTCCAACAGTAGGTCTTGTAGCAACAGCATCTCTAAGCGGCGTAACGCAAAGAACTACTGCGGTTGTTCCAATAACGAACATGCCGGGTGCAACTGGAATTGTTGATAGCGGAACAACCATAAATGGTAATGCTACTACAGGTACATTGACGGGAGTAGAGGCTACCACTTCTGTCGGAACTGTGTTAGTTTGGGGTCAAATCGTTCCTGAACCAAATACTATTTGGACTCCCATAGCGGCATAGGAAATTAAATGGCTAGTACATATGCAGATAACACAGGTCTTGAACTTATCAGAAATGGTGAGCAGTCGGGTACTTGGGGTACAACTACCAACACTAATTTAAGCATTATTGATCGATTAACTAACGGTGTTGTTACTATTTCTTTGCAGGGGCTTGCTACTAAAACCATCACAACTAGCGATGGTGTGTTGTCTGATGGACAGTTTAAGGTCATACTTTTAACAGGTAGCCCTGCAAGCAACGCTTGCACGGTAACTATTTCGCCCAACACAAACAAACACGTTTACATGATATACAACTATAGTGACGGTGCTATTACGGTTACTCAGGGAAGTGGTGAAAATGTAATAATTCCCGCTGTATCTTCTGCGGCTGGAGTTAACATTCTTTATTGTGACGGCGGTGGTTCAGGAGCAGCGGTTGTCAGTCTTAGCGACAACCTTAGTTTAAGCAACGTCAGAATAACGGGCGGAAACATTGCGTCTGGCATGAGTACTTCGGACAAGGCTCTAGCAAGAACAGGTTTAGACCTAGAAGTAGGAGGCGTTGATTCCAACCCTGATGTTCAGGCATACGACGCTAACTTAACGACTTTCTTGGCGGCATTTAATCTTCCTACATCTACAGGAACTGCGGGCCAAGCGATTACTACAGACGGAAACAACCCTGCTGCACTTGGATTTACTTCGATAGCTTCTGCGGCTAGAGCGTACACTTACAGTGTTTTATTTTAGGAGAACCTAATGGCAAATCCAAACATTTTAACAGCAACTTCTGTGCTTGGAAAAAGGCAAAACAGTGGTCCTGTGGCTACGTCAATAGCGAATCTTCTGACATGCCCTTCAAGCAGTGTTTACAGAGTTTTATCTATAAGGGCGACCAACATAGACAACTCAAACGCCAATACGCTTAGTATAGCTGTTGGCACAGGTACTGTGTCTTTAGGAAATGCAACAACATTCTTGCATCAGAAAAGCATAGCGGCATCGACAAGTGTTCAGATTTTGGAAGACCCAATCTACTTACTAGAAGGAGAATCCATAGCGGCTGTTGTCGGCACAGGTGCTGGCGGTGGTAATGTAAATATTATGTTCGGCTTTGAGGAAATATCGTGATCCATGCCTCTATCAAAACTACAATTTAAGCCTGGGGTTAACCGAGAAGTTACTTCGTACACAAATGAAGGCGGTTGGTTTGACTCGGACAAGGTTCGGTTCCAAAAAGGTTATCCTGAAAAGATAGGTGGCTGGCAAAAGCGTGGCGTAGAGTTCTTTCTGGGTACGTGTCGTGCCCTGCACCCTTGGGTTACGCTAAATCGTGATCAGTTTATTGGTTTGGGTACAACAGAAAAGTACTACATAGGAGAGGGTGGCGCGTATAACGACATCACTCCTATTCGTGAACAGACCGCTGCGGGGGCTGTCACGTTTGCGGCGACTAACGGTTCTTCCACCCTTGTTGTTTCTGATACGGCTCATGGTGCCGTTGTTGGAGATTTTGTTACTTTTAGCGGAGCCTCAACTTTAGGCGGTGTAATAACTCCTGCTGTTTTAAACCAAGAATATCAAATTACTTTGGTTGTAAACGCCAACTCGTATCAAATTGTTACAAGAACGGGTGGCACGGGAATAACTCAAGCAACTTACGTGGACACAAGCGTCACTCCTAATGTGACGCGAAACGTGGATCCTGTTCCTGCCAATGGTAGCGACACAGGAAACGGTGGAACGTCTATCGTTGGCAACTATCAAATCAACATAGGATTAAACACAACAGTAAGAGCTTCTGGTTGGGGTGCAGGAACATGGAGTCGAGCAGGGTGGGGCGAAGCCTCAACAGACTTGATTGTAACGAACACACTCCGGCTTTGGTCACACGATAATTTTGGAGAAGACCTTCTAATTAACGTCAGGGACGGTGGTCTGTACTACTGGGATTCTTCTAACGGTCTTGGTGCCCGTGCAGTCAGTTTAGTTTCACTAAACGCAACAGGTAAGATTCCTACCGTTGCGAAACAAGTTATGGTGTCAGATCGAGACAGGCACGTTATTGCTTTTGGTTGTGATCCTGAAACTACGCCAGGAGTACAAGATCCATTAACTATACGGTTTTCGACTCAAGAATCAGTCAGCCAGTGGGGGGCAGAAGCCACCAACACTGCGGGAGAATTGCGCCTTGGTTCTGGGTCCGAGATTGTTGCCGCAGTAGAAACCAGACAACAGATCTTGGTTTTAACTGACACAACTTTGTACGCTATGCAGTTCTTAGGACCACCTTTTACTTTTGGTGTGACTGCTATTTCAGAAAACATAACGGTTGCTAGTCCAAACGCGGTGATTGCCGTGGATGACAACGTCTACTGGATGGGTAGGTCAGAGTTCTATGTCTACAGTGGCGCGGTGCAGCGACTTCCTTGTATGGTGAGAGACTATGTGTTTTCAGACATAAACGAAAACCAGTTAGAAAAAATTAACGGCGCTCTTAACACTGAGCACTCAGAAGTTTGGTGGTTCTACCCTTCTGCAAGCAGTGACGAGGTTGATAAGTATGTTGTATATAATTATTCTGAGCAAGTTTGGTACTATGGCATACTTGGGCGCACCGCTTGGATGGATAGAGGGATCTTTGATTTCCCAATCGCCGCAAATGTTGATGGATATTTATACGAGCATGAGTTCGGTTTTAATGATGGAACAACAAATCCTGCTTCAGCCATAGACTCTTACATTCAATCCAGCCCTATAGATATAGGGGATGGTGAGCAGTTTATGTTTATAAACAAGATGATTCCTGACGTAGACTTTAGGAACTCTACAGCTACGCTGCCAGAAGTTGATTTAACTATAGATATGAAGAACGTGCCTGATGGTACATACACTCAAGAAAGTACAAAAGGTTTTGTTAGTACTAAAGTAGCCCCTGTAAGCAATAGAACAGAGCAGTTATTTTTTAGGTTGCGTGGTAGGCAGATGCGCTTCAAGATTTCGTCGGATGAGCTATCAGTAACGTGGAGGCTCGGTTCACCGAGAGTGGACATCCGTCCTGATGGGAGGCGATAGTGTCCCGTAGGCTAACTCGTCCGTTCTTCCCGGTTCCACCACCACAATACATGCAAAACTATTTTGCAGAGTTAGTGCGGTCTTTTTCTGTGTACTTAGATCAGATGCAAAATCCCGGTGACATACGCGGAACGCAGTTGACTTTGACAGAATTACAGACAGATGATGTGGGATTAGAGACAGGAGCCTTGTTCCAGCACGATGGATTTGTTAAGATAACACAATTAGACACGGCAAGTGTTCGTGGTTCGGGTGGCACAGGACAAGTTGGACAGGTAACGGTGGTGATCTCATGAATGACGAAACAGTAATTATTATAGGCGATGGTTCTAAATGGAGTCCATCAAGTAGCGTCGAAAAAGTAGAGTGTGTTCATTGCAGTAATGAAGTGGACACTCCTGCGGAGATAGCAAGTTATCCTTCTGGTAAGTGCCCTGATTGCGGCAAAAACTGGGTAGGAACCGAGAAAAGAAGCACGGCAATTAGTGTCACTGCTCCTGCGCCTATTTCGGGGGTAGCATAATGTCCAATAAACCAGAACTAGAGCAGGATAAATCCAACATCTTTGGAACTATTGGCTCTGTCATAGGATCTATAGTGGGTGGTCCAGGTGGCGCAGTAGTAGGTAACTTACTGGGACAAACAGCGGGCGGTAGAGAATTTAACAGTCTTCAAGACGTGTTTCAAACAGGCTTGGGCACGTTCTTTAATGCTCAGATGGGGCCAGCAGGTTTAGCTTTTAACGCTATGGGCGGCGGCGGCGGCGGCGGCGAAAACAATCAACAAGCAGGCGCAGGGCTGATGGGGTTGCTGGGCAGTCCACAAGTTGCCCAGATGCTTGCGGCCTCGAGCGGTGCCAACCCTCAGATGCAAGCGTTGGCTATGGGGTTAGCTCAAGCAAACCAGCAAGGCGGAGACTACAACAGTGTTCTTGGTCCAGTTTTTGCGGGCATAATGAACCAAAAAATGTTGGACAACAGAACCAACACTTTTGAACCGTTTTCGGATATGTATAATTCGGGAGAACGCACTAAGTATAAAGGAACAGTGGCTCCGGGTACTCCAGTGGTGAACTACAACAAAAGAAATGCGGCAACAGGCGGTATGATTGACGGTCCTGGCACAGGTACTAGCGATTCAATTCCCGCAATGATCTACCAAAACGGCGGCCCAGTTCAAGAAGCCGCTCTTTCGGACGGTGAATTTGTTATGACAGCGGATGCAGTCAGAGGTGCGGGAGGCGGCAATCGAGATGCGGGGGCGGCTAAGATGTACCAGATGATGAACCAATTTGAGAGGAGAGCATAATGGCTGAAGAAATTCTCCAGAAGCAGATGACGCTTCTTCCTGAGTATCAGGAAAAGTATTTAAAAGATCTCTTAGCTAATGTGTTTCAAGTGGATGAAGAGTCGGGAACCATTTCAGGTGTAGCGGCTACCTCTCCTTTGTACGGTTCACCTGTTTTCCAGATGGATGGTGGGGGCACAACTCTTGACCCTGCACTGGCTTCGTTAGATGAAGACGGCAACCAAATACAATACTACCAAACAAACGACGGTAACTATACTACAGATTCCAACTTAGCCGCAAGGGATCAATACGGAGAGCCTATTTTTGCGGTTGAAGGCGGAGTAGCGGAGCCAGATGTAATCGGATTTACAGATGCGCAAGTAGAAGCCCTAAACCGTGCGACAGGTCAAGGCGGCTTTGAAGGTATGATGGATTCATACCAACCGTACTTAGATAAAGCTTCTGGTGTGTTTGATTCGGGAGTTTCTGCGGCGGACGCTTCTCTAGGGAGATACGACCCTAGAGGTCAGGTAATGTATGACACTGACCCAACCACTGGAGTAAGAACACCAAGATTAGACGCAAATGGTGAACCTATTCGTGAAGGGGGATACAAAGATTTCTACGATCCTTTTGTTGAAGACGTAGTCGATGCTTCACAAGCGGACATTAGGGACGCATTAAATGTTCAGTTAAATCAAATGGGTTCAGATGCTGCGG
>TARA_R110002153_G_scaffold19239_5_pt1 | contig 12352 bp, 2 predicted proteins | sample TARA_R110002153 | Tara Oceans TARA_R110002153 (sample SAMEA4398193) | marine metagenome | biome: Polar Biome; feature: [SRF] surface water layer (ENVO:00010504); material: water (ENVO:00002006), including particulate matter (ENVO:01000060) such as... | depth 5 m
AGGTATGCTTAAAGAGTATCATCCGCAGGGTGATCAAGGTTCTTATGGAATAGATTATACTAGTCCATTAGATAATGAAGCAGTAGCGGATCTTGGCGATGAAATAGCAAGCCCCGGAACACGCACTAGTGTCGGTACTACATCATCCACTCTGGGAACTGTAACAGATCCGGGCGAGCAGGAACGTGCTAGTAGGCGGGAGAAGGCGGTAGCCAAGAAGAAGAAGGAACAGGACAAGATTATCGAGGAACATCCCGAAGCACCGTGGTTACATCCTGATTGGACATTCCCGGCTACACAAGGGCCTCCGCAACCACCTCCACAGCCATGGCAACCTCCGACACAAGCAGCCCCAATAATGCCAGGTGGAGGAACGCCAACGACTCAACCTCCGACACAAGCAGCCCCAATAATGCCAGGTGGAGGAACGCCTGCTGCGGGTTATCATGCCGGATACATGCCTGAAACTTCGTATTCAACCGGAGCAGGTCCGGTTGTAGGGTTTGATCCGTTCCAGAAATTACCTACTCAGGCATCTCAGTTTGCAGATCCTGCTACTCAGGCAATGATGGCCAGGATAAACGCTGGTCCGCAACCGTATCCTGGACCACCACAGACACAATTACCTGCGCCCAGAGGGCCTATTGATAGTGGGAAGGCCGAGGGTGGTCTCATAGGTTCAAGTGAGATCAGTATTGAGGATGTGGTTATGAATGCGATACAGGAAATTCAAAGATCTCCCGATAATCCTCCGCCTTGGGCGCTAGAGCTATTAGAGCAGGTGCAGGAAAAGCATCCTAAATTGCTGGAACGCATAATAGCAGCGATGACCCAAGAGGATTCGATTATAACAGAAGGATATATCCCGGATTTTCAGGGACAGAATCCATATTTAGCTGACGAGAATCCTCAGGATACGATGTATGCTATAGATAAAGATGAATTAGAAAGACCTGATTTTGCACAACGTATGGCTGCTGGTGGTCCCTTTAATATAAAGGCTGCACTCGATGATAATGAATTTATCTTCTCAGAAGCGGCACTTGCGGGATTGAAACGAGATGATGAGCCGTTTCCTGTAGCGGCAGATAAGTTATATGACACAATGAATACCTTGAAAAATTACAACGGCCCACATGCTCTTGATCTAAAAGTGGTTAAGGATCGTCATGCCTAGAAAAAAATATTATCCCGGTTATCAGATGGGTGGAGATACAATACCTCCCCAGCAGGATACCACATATCCAGGCCCGAGGTTCGATCCTCTCTCTGAGGAGGACATTCGTAAAGAACAAGAACGTCAATCCAGGTTGCAGGAGGAGATGCAGCGCAATCTTGATAGGATTCAGAGAGATCATCCCAGTATATGGGAAAGAATAAGAGAACTTCCCATAGTCCAGGATATGAAGCAATATCTGCCGAAACTTCCTGGTGTAATGTGGGATGCTGTAACGGAAATAGGAGGGGGTATTAAGGATCTGCTCACTCCCGAACAGAAAAAACTAATTGGTCCAACTCCTGGAGCGACTCCTGGCCCTCCGCAGATGCATAACACTATTGAAAGAGAAAGGAGATTGAAAGAGAGGTGGGATTCAGAAGGCCGTACAGCCATGGGGCTTGATGAAGAATTTGATCGCCTGAAGCGGGGTAGTGGGATTGTTGGGCTACAAACTGGTGGTGCTGTTCCAAGCCAGACTACGGTTACCCAGCATAATATGCCCGTACAGACAGAGCAGTATTGGGCAGATACTACCAAGCAGGGAATGGATCTGACTGCTCCAGGTCAGCCATATCAGGAGTATGGCGCTAATAGACTTGCCGGACTTACAGATCCTCAAGTTGCTGGTATGGCCGGTATCAGTGCCTACGGAAAGGGTGCAGGACCGCAAGGAACTATCCAGGCCGGACAGGCCTATGGCCAGGCGCAGGGAATGCTTGGCAGTGCGGCTAATCAGATGGCCGGATTAAGCGGTCAGTACGGTACGCTTGGTAGTAAGTTTGGTGCATATGCTCCGCTCGCACAGTCACAGGCTCAGACTACCGCTACTGATATGGGTACAACTGGTACGGCTGCAAATACGATGGGTACTGCGGCACAGACGGCAATGGGTGCAACTGGTACTCTTGCCGGAACTGGCGGTACGACGACAGCGACAAATCTTCGTGCGATGGGTACAACTGCGGCTGCTCCTACGGGAATAGCAGGTCAGGATCTTTCCGGTTATATGTCGCAGTATACACAGGGTGCGCTTGATCCTAAAATTGCGGCAATAAGACAGGCGGCGGCACAACAAAGATCCGAAATAGGATCTCAGGCGGCACAGGCTGGTGCAGGAGGTGGCTATCGTCATGGGTTGCGCGAAGGGCAAGTGGATGTAGGCGAACAGGCACAGATTGGACAGGCTACTGGTGAGGCATATCAGCAAGCGCTCCTTAATGCGCAAGAGCAGTTCCGTGGAGATCAGTCCGCAAAAGAGCGTGGACTGGCAACACAGATAGGTGCGGAAACCGGAGCAGGTGCTGCAAGCTTGCGAGGCCTGACTGAACAAGGAAGGATGCAGCAAGTTGGTGCCCAGACTGGACTACTTGGATTACAGCAGCAGGGCGAACTACAGGGTCAGGCTGGTGCGTTACAGCAGCAGGGCTTTGATACGATGAGTAAATTATATGGACAACAACAGGGTGCTCTTACTGGTCAGGCGAATTTGGCACAACAGCAAGGTGCCATGGGTGCCCAGATGGGTCAGCTTGCTGGTGGAATGGGGGATCTTGGAGCCAGGGAACAGCAACAGCAGTTAGAGAGATTGCGGTCGATGCAGGATGTTGGTAAAGAGCAGCAGGAGTTTCAGCAGGCATCCCTGAATATGGGATATCAAGATTGGCAGAACAAATTGAATAAGCCGTTTGAGGATCTTCAGAAGAGGATGCAAGTATTGAGTTCAACGCCCTATCAGGGCAGTACTTCGACTAGCCAGTATGCACCTCCGCCCAATCAGTTTGGTCAGGTGATGGGGGCTGGGATTCAGGGTCTCGACATATGGAGTAAGATGCGTGGAGAGCAGCCTCCAGGACAGACATTGGGTTGGCCACAGGGATATGATCCTTCCGGCCAATATCGAACAAGTAGCGGATTTAATCAATTTGGTACGCCTCCGCTACCACCGGGATGGGGACAGCCGCCTCCAGTAATGCGAACCAATATAGGTCAGCCATATGTGCCGCCTGGATCAGTAGGTGGGCCGCATCAATACAACGTTAATGCGCCTGGTGAACCACAGTGGCCAACAGGATTACCAAGGCCGGGTAGCAGAGGCCCAGATCCATCTATTGGACAGTGATTGAACAATGCCTATTAGCCTAGCACAAAAAGAACAAGAACTCTGGAATGCAACGATGGACGAGCTTATTGCAGAGGCTCAATTTCCTAAAAAGTGGCCTGCATATATGACCACTCAGGAGATAGTCCGTCGTAATCAGCAGCAGGAATCTTACGAAGCCCGCTTGAAGGATATTCCTGACGATACTGTTAAAAATATTTTAATTCAGGAAGCTTTACAAAATAAGATCGGTGAGCCGCCTCCGGCTGGGCCTGTCGGTCCTGCGGGCGGACCTCCTGGTGGCGGACCTGAAATGATGGCTGGCGGACCTCCTCCTGGCGGACCTCCTCCTGGCGGACCTCCTCCTGGTGGACCTCCCGGTGGTATGCCTCCTGGCGGACCTCCTGGTGGACCTCCTGGTATGCCTGGCGGTGCCCCTCCTGGTATGCCTCCTGGTGGCGCACTTCAAATGGCCGCCCATGGCGGTATCATAGGATTTGCGAATGGCGGATCTCGCGGATCTCGTTATCCAGAATGGGTCTATGATAAGTATCGTCGTAAAGAGTATCGTCCTAGTTATGAACGTGAAACGGCAAAGATGTATGGGCTGACCCCAGAGCAGTATGACATAGTAAGGGGTGAGGGCAGGCTGGAAGAATATGAACCCGGAGGTTTACGGGAAAAGAAAGATCCTTTATGGAGTAGAGGGCTGTTGAAGTACGTTATACCGCAGACTCCGGCGGAGTGGGCGATAGCCGGAGGGTTAATGATGGCTGGCGGTCTACCAGGACTTGCTTCAAAAACTGGGCAGACGCTGTGGAGGGCTAGAAAGGCACCTATGGCAGCATTCAGTCGATACATGGCTAGCAGGAGTCTGCCTGGTGCCCCACTAATAACGCAAGTTACTTCAGCTGCTGGAAGAACTCGCATTCCCATAACTAAGGCTGCGAGTCAAGCGCAGTTGAGTGCTGAGAGGGCGGCGGCGAATAAATTAACGGGTTCTGCACAGCAACGTGCCTTAACTAGGGCGCAGACCAACCATGCACAACGTTTAAGAAGTCGTCAGAAATGGGAGGCGGGAGTTCCAGCAGATAAACTTCCCCAAGGTGTTACGACTCCACGATCTCCGAAACTACACCCAGAAGATTGGAAGGTGCCGCCTCGCCAGCCGCTTGCGACTACTACAACGGAACAAGTGCGAAGGACTGTTGGTGAAGAATTAGGTGAGAGAATTGGAACAAGACAGATAGCCGGAGGCCGTGGTTCACGAGCATTGGATCTTCTTGCTGGTCGTACTGCTGCTGGAAGAACTGCGGCAGAGATTGGTGAAACTGCCATACGAAGAGGCCTGAAGACAACTGGTGCGCTGGCTGCTACTGGTATGATAATAGGGCCGGATACTAAATATCGGGATAAGGCCGATCTGCCAGAAGAGGAGTGGGAGAAAGCTCAAAGCGAAATGGGTGATATGGCATTGATCGAAGCTCAGATAATGTCAGATATAGATATGCTTGCTCCATATCCTGGAGCGGCCTCAATGGCAAGGGGTGCTATGTCTGTGGGCGGTCCTGATGCAGGTATTGCTTCTCTTGAAAGAAGTATTAACGCACGCAACAGAGTAAATGAAAATGTTTATGGAGGCGGAGGCGGAGGCGGAGGCGGAGGCGGAGATCGGGGTTATATAGGGCCTGGTGGTTATGGCGACATTGCAAGCGAAAGAATGCGCAGGCAGGAAAATCTGGAAGATTTTGGAAGAACGCCTACCGATGCCGAGATACGCAGAGATGATTTCTTTGGTGATATGGAGAAGCTTGCTCTTAGCAGGATACCAAGTGAACGAGAAAATAGGGATCTCATTTTGAGCGAGCTTTCAACGCCTCTATCAAAAGCATTTATTGGGGCCAGGCCCGGCGGTAAGACATTTATGGAGTTGTTCATGGAGGAAGGTGGAACTAGCGGTATGCAGACCGAAAAGGATGAGCAGCGTAAGTATCGCTATGGTCAAGAGGATATAGCATTAGGAATTCGCGAGTTAAGACATGATGCTCGCACCGGCTATCAACGTGGTCCGACTGAGGCGACGGCGGCCAGTATAGATAGAATTCTCCAAGAGCTACAGCAACAGTATGCTACTGTAGCAAGCGACCAAGCAGGGGCGGACGAGATGACTATGATGTATATGCTACGATTACAGGCAGAGAATCCATATGCCGAACCTGGGTCACTGGAGGAGGTCAAGGATTTCCTTCAGAAGCAGCTATTTGAAGAAAAAATATCACAGCAAGGGTATGATACCAGTATGACCCTGTTGGGAGAACGTGTGACATCAGGAATTAGGGGAGAAAATCCTCTCGGCCTTGGTTCGATGAACGAGCTTAATGTACGATAATGCCAAGACGCTATCAGTTGCCGGACGGCAGGTGGTTAAGACTTCCCGACGATCCAGAGCAATTTTCATTACTTAGCGGTGCCATAGGGCGGATTTATGGAATAGGATTACCTGATCCCCAAACGGGTAGGGTATCTCCTGTTGCCCAACAACCTGTTCCCGGTGGCAACATCATTGGATCTGCATGGGAAGCCGTCAAGCAGGTGCCATTTGGATTGATGGATGTACCGCTGTCGATGGCACAGTCTGCTGTCGGCGTTCTCACGCCTGGATCGGATCTTCCTATAGAGGAATGGTTCCGTGATGTCCAGGAATCGGGCAGGGCACGGATAGATCCCAAGTATGCCGACGCATTCCTACCTAAGGTTGGACATGGTCTTGGCCAGGTAGGGGGAATGATCGCAGGTAATTTCCTTAGTGCGGGTGTCGGCTATGGAGCGATGCTCTCCCTGGGTATTAGCGATCAGATACGCAGAATGGCGAGGCAGGAACAACTTACCGGGAAGCCGGTTCCAGGCCTAAATCAGACAGCGGCTCATGTCTTTGGTGCTGGTGTTGGATTGACTGAGCGGTTCGGCTTGAAGGGAATCGTGGGCACAAAGGTGCCAGCCAGCCTTGGTCAGGTATCCAGAAGGTTCTTTGCGGATACCGTGAAGGGCAGAGAAAACGCCCAGATGATTCAGAAAGCTGCAACTTCGGTAGGAAGAGAGGCCTTACAGGAGGGCGCACAGCAATTCCTTAGTGCTACCGTTGCCCGTGGATTCTACGATCCCGACGCATTCGATGATATTCTTGAAGCCATGGCCGAAGATGCTTCGGTTGGAGGTGTCGTCGGTGGCCTTGCCAGTGTAATGCTTGATGGATTTTTAGGGATAAGAAGGCGTTCTGGCGGGATGGGTGGTATCAGTGGAATCGTTGAGAATACAATCAGAAAGGGTCAGGCTAATGCGGATGCCGCCGCGATAGCGGAGGGTGGTTCGGCTGACCGTTTTGTTATACGAGATCTCTCAAATGTTCTCAAGTCTATGGTTGGCGATGATGCTTATCTTAGTGATAAGCTGGCAAAGTTCGGCGGATTTGAGTTGGAGGATTATTCGGAAGAATCCATACAGAGAGCAATAGAACAGCAAGGACAACTTGCAGAACTTGCATTGACCGAACTGGATATAAAAGACAGTTACGAGCCTGGCACTCTGGGTGTTAGTCGCGAAACGATACAACAGCAGATATTGGATGTCACAGAGAGAAATGTGGCGGCTCTTTCCAGGGCACTCCGAACAAAGACTACGATGGCACTCCTTCCGTTTCCTGAAACGCTGGAATTAAAGGGTGAGGCTCTGGATATTCAGCAACGCCTGGAGTTGATAAAAAGCCTAGCCGATGATGCCTTTATTTTTGATGACGCCATTGGTGGAGATATTCGGGAGATCAGAAAAATAAATGCCGGAGACAGCGATGTAAGTAATAATTCCATAATAGATATTCTTACTACGGATCGTATGGGTGGCCCGCTTGGGCTGGGTGCTCTCCACGAATTTATTTTCAAAACAGGTGCGGAGGCAGACCTGGGTCTTGAGAAGGCCGCAGAAGAGAGGGGTATGACCTATATCCCTGAAGCAAACTCAAATAATAATAAGGTTACGCCAGCAGATGCCGCGCATACTGTATTCCACAGTACCGTATTGGAGGGACAGCCGTTAGTGCAGGGTGAGGAGACGGTAGTAGAGCCTGAAGTAGAGGTTGTCTCTGAGGTACAGGCTGTAAATGAAGGATTTGGAATACCTATAGATCATCCTCTTGCAGGGTATGCGTCAAAGAGAGGTGAAGGATTCATAGTAATACAGCATATTGATGAACACGGTAATTCAAGCTGGAGAATTGAACTCCAACCAGAAAATAAGGCTTGGCTTGATGAAGATGGAAACAGGCTAATAAGGAAGGATTTTGATAGCGATGCAGAGTATCAATATTTCCTTGATATGACGACAGAGTGGGATGTCGCTAATGAAAAAGCAAGAAAGACGCTCGCTAAAGTATGGGCTGAAATGCAGCAACAGCAAGCTCCCCCTACTCCCGGAGAGCCATCCGTGCCGATTTCGGAGTTCAGGATGGTATCCGGTGGAGCCGTTGGTTCGGATTTTCAGTGGGATGATATCGGTAAGAAGTTCGGACTGAATAAGATATTCCATTTCTTTGTGAATACAGGTAAGAACAACGAGAAGGAAAATTGGTTTGGCAATCCAAAATATGCCAATCTACCTATTAGCCAAGAGAAGGCGCGTGAGGCTGATGAGAAGCTAGAAAAAGCCAATAGATTTGTCCGACGCGTCTTTCCCATAATGCCAAGACCAAAGGGTACCTGGGGTCCAAAGGACAAGGGACGCACACAGGCTTCGGCTACCTATGCGAATAATCTTTTAAGAAGAAATTGGTATCAGGTTAGGGAAGCTGATACTATTTTTGCCGTTAGTTCACTGGATAATAGCAAGCCCGGACTGGCCGCTCTTGGTGGTACTGGCTGGGCCGTGCAGATGGCTATTGATGAAGGCAAGCCTGTATATCTGTTTGATCAGGAAAGTAAGGGATGGTTTACGGGTGATAATGCCTCTCGTAAGGAAGTAGATACACCCACTCTTACTCCTAAATTTGCTGGTATTGGTACGAGGGAGATAACCCCTGCGGGTAAGAAAGCTATTGAGGATGTGTATAGCAAAACTGCAGGCAGGCCAGCCGCTCCAGTGAAGTGGCATACTATGGCGATGAATTTTAAGGATGGCGATAAGGGTTATCGTATGCGACCGGAGTTTAAGGGACTAAGTACAATGGATCTCGTAATCTCTGGGGAAAGAACCAGCACAACTCGATCAGCCAATTATAAAAAGGACAATCCTGTTAAGATTGGAGATTTTGTCAATTTTACTGATCGTGATGGAAGGTCCGTCAGAGTTCAGGCTACCAGTAATTGGGAAAAATTAGGTGACCAGCCCAAAGGGAAGAAGGTGGCAGAAGAATGGAGTCTTGCGGAGGGCTGGGCACCTAGTGTTTATAAAAAACTAAGAGGTACAGGGCACTGGCAGTTTAGGTATCAATTGCCGCCTACTCCAGAGGCAGCCCCTCTCGAAGGGGCACCAGCTCCTGTGCCGACATATACGAATATCGGTCAGTTGCCCCCTGGTCTATGGACAAGGTATGTCCAGCAGATGCCTGTGGTTCCCGGCCTTACGTTGCTTGTCGATGGTGGCCGTGACTTTGGACAGCGAGCTGATCCAGAACAAAGTGAGGATGAGAAGCGCCAGCTTAAACAGGCTGTTAAAAACTTTATAGATATGTACGGCAAGCCAGAAGCTGTTCTTATTTTGAGGGATGACCAGGGTCGTGGTAGTAGTAACGCTGCTGTAATGATGACTGGTATTGCCGATAATCTCAACATAGAAACTGTGCGGGATATCGAGGTTAGTACCCTTAATCGAGATCACCAGACAACTATTAATGAAGCCGAGTCGAATTATAAATTCTTGCTTGAAAGACTAGACGATATACTGCGTAGCAAAATAACCAAGGAAGAGGACTTAAATAAGTTTAAGGAATCTTGGTCGTTCTTGAAGAGATTTCGCAGGCAATTCAAATGGGGCGAGCCTACAACAGGGGCTGATGTAGAAGATTATCAGTATGACAAGCCCATATGGCTTCAAGACCTAAAGAGAACGGGTGACCTAAGATCTCATATTGATTATCCCAGAAATAAAAAGCTCAAGGAAAGGCTTTTAAGCCTTGAAAGAAAGAGTAAACTTTATGATATAGGCAAGGTAGATCCGGCCACGGGCGAGATTGAGATGGTCGAGGTTAAAGTGAAAGGCAGAGCGGCGAGACCAGATTATCGAGGCGATGCTACATGGCCAGAGACGAGGACATTTAATAGGCCAGTAACAGAAAAAGTTAGCCTGAAGGGGCTTGTCTATCGGATCAGGCGAGCGGCAGAGGCATACGATCAGGCTCAGAGTGACAGAATAAATGAATACCGGGTACGGAATAAAAATATTTTGACCCCGGAGTTCTGGGCTGCAAGCAAGTATGAGAGGCCGAGAGCTGTTCTTCTTATGGGATACGAGGGTGCATACGAGCATAGAGGCAGGGGCAAAAAGGAGCTAAAACCCTCTATCAGGACCAGACAGCTTGCCCAAAGTTTCCTGTCTTCGGCGGGTGTGGCCAGACTTGAAACCCTGAAAAGGGATATATTTAGACTTAGAAGACCCAGGCGCAGGGATACCACCACTGGCAACTTTACTGAAGATCTAAATAAGTATAGGGAAAACCTCGAAAAGGCGGAGGAGTTTGAGAAAGAAGTTGCCGAACTAGAAAAATCCTTGGATGAGGTACAGCCTACATCAGGCTATCTATGGCCTGAGAGGTTGGCCGCCGCCCGCAAGTTGAAGTCGGATGAGCAGACCGTGGCGATTGTACCCAGGGAACAGCGGAATACGGCTGGTCCTCGTACCCGTCGTATTGAAGCGACTAGGGCGAGAGCGCCAAGGCGTGTGCGGCCAGCTATACCTGATGATGTCGCCGTTAAGGAGTTTATTCCTGAGACACCGGAGGGAGAACCTCTTGCATGGAACGAAGGCACACAGAGTTACGAGTTTATAGAAGAAGATTTGCCAGTTGAGGAAGAGACGGCAGTTCCAGATATACCTGATGAGATCATTGTTCAACGCGAGATGCCTGAGCATACACGAACTGTAGTAGAAAAAATTAGAAGGCTTCGTGATACAATTGATAATGCAAAACAAGCTGATTCATATGAGAGAAAGGAGGGAGAGTCTGACGGGGATTATAGGAGGAGGTTGAATGCTCTGGCGAATACGATTGGGCCGACTAGTCAGGCCATAAGAGTCGCCCAATTCGACCTGAACAGCCAGCTTATAAAACTTAGTCGGATACAATTAGATAATTTGATTTCATATTTTAATGGAGGCCCAGGCTTTACCGCGCACCCAGAAAAGATGGTAAGTGCTGCCGTCAGATTGGGATTTATGACGAAGGAGCAGGCAAAGACCGGAAAGACAAGCAAGGGGCTGGGACTTTTCGATAGATGGCTTAGGGATGTAAAGAGCCGAGTAGACGGTGCTTCGGAGGTATATACGAATTTCGATGATACGGTGGTGAAACTCGTTAATGCCCAGATCGAGGAGCAGCTTCAAGAAAATCCTGATTTAGATACTGCTAGTTTGAGGATTGATCTTGAGCTTAGTGAAACCGAAAAGATGAAGCTTGAGATCGAAGGCGCTGATCGCGTGAGAGCGTCGGTACTGACGCCTTCCGATATTATAAAACTTGGGAAATTATTTCATGCGAGTCCGTATAATGATATGAATTCTGGCAAGTTAGCCAGTGCTTCTACCGATGCGACTTTTTACTCCATGGCTATTGGAAACATAATGCTTTGGATGGACAAGCATGGTCTTGATAGCAGTATGAGTCTGGCGGAATCAAAAACAGTAAGGGTGCTTGATGAGTTTCTGGATGCCCAGGGCATAAATCTTCGTGGTAAAAAAGATGATTTAGATATAGAAGATTATTATATCCTTGAACTTCTCGAAGCAAAAAATATTTCTCTTCGTACTGAAAAGTTGTTGGGGCGTCTTATTAGAAATGTAGGATTTGGTTTCGAGAGTACGCCTTTTGTGAGTATGCTCAGAGACTTTACGGGAGCAGAGAGTTGGGCCACTGCGACTGAAACTCAGAAATTTCTGATGTACTCAAAGCTGCTTAGTCTGCCAGCTTATGAGAGAGGTGCAAATGTGTACCTGCCGGACTTGTATCGTGGTGCAGAGATAATGCCTTACAAAGAGGCGATCATCAATTTTCTTACGGACAGCCCCAGTCTGGATCATAGTGAGGTAATGGAGAGTATCGAGGAGTCCATGGAGGATGTGGATTTCGATGAAGAGCTTTTCAATAATGCTTTCGCCCAGCTCATGGAATCCGACATGATCCATGAATCATTTGCATTCAGCAAGCAAGAGATAGGTAAGAAGCTGTTTCAGAGAGTTAAAGATGGTCAGGAGATGGAGTTCGTTTTGTCGGACGCATATGCCCAGTATCCAGAAGACAGTGGCCATGGGTACAGCAGGCTAAGGTCGGAATCACTTCTTCTCCGGGGAATAGTAGATGACGGAGAGGGGGGCGGCACTCAGATGTCTGAAGTTGAATGGACTAGACAGATTGAGCTTGCAAAAGAAAAGGCGATAAAACATCTGGATACTTTACTTGAACGCCAGGAAGAGGGTTTGCCGGACGAGCCGGAATTCCCTGACAGAGAGGTTCTACAGTTTGGCGGTAAGGGTGCGGATAAGGATGCGAGGGCACTCTTCTCGATTACTGGCAAGATGAAAGGCATAATCTATGAGGATGATCTGGTTGGAGATGTAGAGCTTTATACAGTAGAACATGCGATTCTGGCTGGCCGTACATCTGATCCAGATCTACGTCGGCAGGTCTATGCTACTGAGGGTATACAGGCAGCACGAAAAGTTATGAGGAATATTCCTATTCCTGATGGCTGGATAGAAAATAGGGATATCCTTATGAAGCAGGTTCTCACGCAGAAGTTCATGCAGGAGCCGTATCGTACTCAGCTCAAGAGCGA
>TARA_R110002153_G_scaffold62097_2_pt1 | contig 12293 bp, 14 predicted proteins | sample TARA_R110002153 | Tara Oceans TARA_R110002153 (sample SAMEA4398193) | marine metagenome | biome: Polar Biome; feature: [SRF] surface water layer (ENVO:00010504); material: water (ENVO:00002006), including particulate matter (ENVO:01000060) such as... | depth 5 m
TACCAGTTTCAAATAGTAATGAGCGTGCCAATAAGTTGAGTGCAAGATTGTTATTGGCCAAGGTCTATATGACCATGGCTGGCTTTCCTTTAAATGAATCCAGTAAATACAGTAATGCTTTAGAACAGTTAAAAGTACTTCAAGGTCAATATGAATTAATGGCAGGTTATAATTCTATTTTTAACGAAGAAAATGAATCTTCTAATAGTGAAATTATATTTAAAATTACTTTTGATGGAAGTGAAAACTCTAAAAGTTCTTTTAACGATTACTGGGGCCCCTTGGGTATTTCTTCGAAAGATGCTTTGTTACTTGTTTCTGGTTTTGAAAATTCATTCAATAAAGCATTATCATTTGAAAAACCTGTAAGTTTTCCGATAGAAATTGAAGACAATCGGTTTAAAAATACAATAGCGACATTTTCTATATCTGGTGGTAGTGTTGTTAATGAAGAAGATCCAAATAATTGGAGACCTTTAAAATGGTATAATGGAGAATTACCAGATGCAAATTTTGAGTCTACATCGTTTGACTATCCTGTTTTAAGATATGCTGATGTACTGTTGTTATTAGCTGAAGCTGAGAATGAAGTAAATGGGCCAACTCCTTTAGCTTATGCAGCAATCAATCAAGTTCGGGAAAGAGCATTTGGGAATACCGAGAACAATGTTCCCGGTAATCTTAATAAAAAACAATTCTTTAATATAATTTATTTAGAGCGAAAATTAGAATTATGTTTTGAAGGCTATAGACGAGATGACTTAGTTAGGTGGAATAAGCTTCAAGATGTTATCGATAATTTTAACTCTACTAATGACTTTTCTAAAGACTACCAACCGCATGAGTACATTTGGCCTATACCGCAATCGGAAATAGACTTAAATCCAAATGCAATACAAAATCCAGGTTATTAGAAGGTTGATTATCGAATTGTCTTAATAAACTCAGCAACAGCGTTAGGTCCATTAGCCGTCAAATGTTTAATGAAAGCCGATCCAATTATAGCGCCTTTCGCAGTTTTTGTAGCTTGTTGAAATGTTTCTTCGTCTTTAATACCAAAGCCTACAATTTGCGGGTTTTTTAAATTCATGGCTGAAATACGCTCAAAATAGTTTTCTTGTTCTTGACCAAAACCAGATTTAGAACCTGTAACACTTGCTGAACTAACCATGTAGATAAATCCGTCTGAAGCACTGTCGATCTGATCAATACGTTCATCACTAGTTTGTGGTGTAATCAAGAATACGTTTATGAGTCCGTGTTTTTTAAATGTGGCTTCGTAACCTTCTTGATAAACATCTAGTGGAAGATCAGGTAAAATGAGTCCATCAATACCAATTTCTTGACATTTTTTACAGAATGCCTCAACACCATACTGTAGAACAGGATTAAAGTATCCCATAATAATTAAAGGGATAGAAACAGATTTACGAATATCTTTTATTTGACTGAATAGTATTTCTGTAGTCATTCCATTTTTCAGTGCAGCTGTAGAGCTTTCTTGAATAGTTGGTCCGTCGGCTAATGGGTCACTAAATGGTAGACCTATTTCAATCATATCAACCCCATTCTTTTCCAAATCTTGAATAATTTGTACAGTGTCGTTCAGTGAAGGGTAACCGGCGGTAAAATATATGGAAAGAAGTTTTTTATCTTCTTTTAATTTTGTGTTAATTCTATTCATCTAATTTGATAATTTTTGAATTTTATCCTCATTTTTAGCAATTTGTATTCGTCTTCTTAAGTCATTTAAACTTTCGATGAAAGAAGTAAATATTGATTGAAAGAACTCATGCGGTTTTAATTTTTCTATTTCATTCATTGATTCATAAATATTATGCTTAAAAGCTATTTCATGAGCATATTTATTTCTCAATTTATTGAGTTTGGAAATATCTTGAATGAGCTTATTTTTATTTTTAAACTCAATTAAAGAGACAAATTGATTCATAACTTGTGAAAATTTAGCTCCATCTTTTATTTTATTATGCTTTTTTTTATTTGGGTATAAACATAATTTTTCTAGAAAATTGGAATATATAATAAGTCTTTTCATCAATTCTATTGACATTTGATGAAATAGTATGATTGAGAGAAGTTTTTTATGATAGTCTTTATCATTAGACATAACCATAATTTCTCCAAATGCATCGCTAGAAGAGGATATGTCTTCTGTATATTCAGAGTCAAGATTACCTTCGATATTCTTCAAATATGATATGAGTTCTTCTTTGTAATTCAATTGTATTATGCTAACTTAAAGTAATCAATATAAGTGTTCAAATCTTTATCTCCACGACCAGAAAGACTAATAACGACAACATCGTCTTTTTTGAATTTCTTATGTTCAAAAATGGCAAATGCATGTCCTGTTTCTATAGCCGGAATAATACCTTCTAGTTGAGAAAGCTCTAATCCTGCAGCCATAGCTTCATCATCTGTTGCCGAATAAAACTCTGCACGACCAGATTTAAATAAATGGGAGTGCATTGGTCCTACGCCGGGGTAATCTAACCCTGCAGAAATAGAATATGGTTCTGTAATTTGACCATCAGTAGTTTGCATCAACATGGTTTTACAACCGTGAATAATACCTACTTTTCCAAGAGCGGAGGTAGCTGCGCTTTCTCCAGAATTAACACCTTTACCTGCAGCTTCAACAGCAATAATGCCAACTTCAGGCTCGTGTAGAAAATGGTAGTATGTACCGGCGGCATTACTGCCACCACCAATACAAGCTACTACATAATCAGGATTTTCACGACCTTCTTTCTCCTTTAATTGCCATTTTATTTCTTCGGAAATTACCGATTGAAAACGAGTAACCATATCTGGGTAGGGGTGTGGTCCAATAGCAGAACCAATAATATAATGCGTATCTACCGGATTGTTGATCCAATCTCTAATTGCTTCGTTTGTAGCATCTTTGAGGGTTCTACTTCCAGATTTTGCAGGGCGTACTTCAGCACCTAGCATTTTCATACGAGCTACATTTGGAGCCTGGCGGGCAATGTCAATTTCACCCATGTAAACGATGCATTCCATTCCCATTAATGCACAAACAGTAGCAGTAGCCACACCATGCTGACCTGCGCCAGTTTCGGCAATAATTCTAGTTTTACCCAATTTTTGAGCCATTAGAATTTGACCAATAGTATTATTTACTTTATGAGCACCAGTATGGTTAAGATCTTCTCTTTTTAGATAAATTTTACATCTGTGCTTTTCAGAAAGGCGTTTAGCAAAATATAGGGGAGAAGGTCTGCCTACATAATCTTTTAAAAGCTGATTAAATTCTTTCTGGAAAGAATCTTCATACATCAACTTTAAATAATTTTGTCGTAGTTCCTCAACGTTTGGGTACAACATTTCAGGTATAAAGGCACCACCGAATTCACCGTAGTATCCTTTTTCATCAGCATTATAGTTCATAGCGCTTCTTTAAACTTTTGTAGTTCATCAATATTTTTTAATCCTGGTTCCAATTCAAATTGGCTATTTACATCAATAGCATAACAGTATTTAGATTCAGGCAACTTCATGAATTCTGTAATCTTATCAAGATTGTTTAATCCAATACCTCCGCTTAAAAAATAAAGTTTGGTGGAAGGGTAATTTTTTAAAACGGACCAATCAAAAGTATAGCCATTGCCACCAGGTAATTTCCCTTTAGTGTCAAAAAGGAAGTAATTGCAAACACCTTCATAAGGTTTTAAAATTCCGAAATCAAATTCCTCTTTAATAGAGAAAACTTTTATGATATCAACTTTCTGATTTTCTTTCTTAAGGTCTAAGGCAATCATAGTACAGTATTCTGGACTTTCGTGACCGTGTAATTGTAATCCCTGTAATTGATGCTGTTTTACCATCTCAACAACATAAGTAGGGTCAGCATTAACAAATACTCCTACTTTACTAATTGTATGTGGAAGGTTTGGCATTTCACCTTCAAAAAATCTTGAAGAATGTTCCCAAAATATAAAGCCTAAATAGTCTGGTCGCAATTGTGCAACTTCAGTCGTATTCAGTTTCATTCCACAAATTTTAAGCTTCATTAGTTCTTTAGGTTTTTAATGAATTCAATTGCACTCTCACCAGGGTTGTCCGTTTTCATAAAATTCTCCCCAATTAAAAAGCCTTCATAACCATATGGTTTTAATTCTTTAATAGCCTCTACAGAACTAATACCACTTTCAGAAACTTTGACGAAATCATTGGGAATCAGTTTTGATAACTTTTTACTAGTTTCTAAACTAACCTCAAAAGTCTTTAGATTTCTATTGTTTACACCAAGCATATCTAAACTGGGCATAATAGATTTATGAAGTTCATCTTCATTATGTACTTCTAGCAATACATCTAAACCTAAACTTTTAGCAAGCTCTGAAAAGGTTTTTATTTCTTGTTTTGTTAAAATAGCGGCAATTAATAGAATTACGTCAGCACCATATGCTTTAGCTTCAATTATTTGATATTCACTAACAATAAATTCTTTTCGTAATAATGGTAACTGTACAGATGCTCTAGCTAATATTAAATCCTCAATAGAACCACCAAAATATTTAATGTCGGTTAAAACACTCATGCCACATACACCAGCTTTCTCATAACCTTTAGCCACCTGACCTACGTTTGCATTTTGGTTTATGCTTTCTTTGGACGGAGACCTACGTTTAAATTCAGAAATAATTCCCGTATCACTATTTCTTAGTGCCTGAGCTAAAGAAAAAGTATCCCTTTCAAAAAGTATAGAATGCTCAAATTGAGAAGGAGGAAAAATCAATTTTTTTAAATCGACTTCCTTACGTTTATCGGCTACTATTTTATCTAGAATATTCATATACTATATGTTCTTTATAATCTCGTTATAGCGAGATACGAAGCATTCTCTTTAATGTTTACTTAGTTCCTGTATTTTCTTCAATGCTATCAATCCTTTTCCACTTAGCAAAGATTCTTTAGCTCTTTCAAAACCTTGAAGTGGTGTCAAATCTTCTACCGTTGCAATAGCAATACCTGCATTGGCACACACCACATTATTTTGGGCTTCGCTACCTTTGCCTTGTAAGACGTTTAAGAAAATTTGAGCAGAAGTATCAATAGAATCTCCTCCAACAATATCACTTTGCTTAATTTGTTTCACACCAAAATCTGAAGGTTTTAGCATACTCTCTGTATGGTTAGAAATAGTTTTGGTATTTCCTGTTAAAGAAATTTCATCATAACCATCTAATGCATGAAGTACAGTGAAATTTTTATCGGTCTTTTGATATAGGTATCCGTACATACGTGCCAGTTCTAAGTTGAAAACACCAACCATTTGGTTCTTTGGAAATGCAGGATTTACCATAGGACCTAACATATTAAAGAATGTTTTAACCCCTAAATCTTTTCTGATCGGAGCAACATTTTTCATGGCAGGATGAAATAAGGGAGCATGTAAAACACATATACCAGCTTCATCAATGCATTTTTCTAAAAAGCCAGCATCATTACTGAATTTTATTCCAAGAAACTCCATTACGTTGCTACTACCACATTTAGAAGAAACTCCGTAATTACCATGTTTAGTAACTTTTACGCCTGCACCTGCAGTGACAAATGATGCTAGTGTAGAAATATTAAAAGTATCTTTACCATCACCACCAGTACCACAAAGGTCAATAGGATTGTAGGCAGATAGATCTACCGCCAAACATAAATCTAGCAAAGCATCTCTAAAACCTTCTAATTCTTCAATGGTAATACTACGCATCATGTATACGGTTAAAAAGGCCGCTATTTGACTAGTGTTGTATTCACCTTTTGCAATATTCACGAGAATACGTTTTGCATCTTCCTTTGAAAGTATTTCGTGATTTATAAGTTTATTTAGTGTCTCTTTCATTCTCTAAGTTGTATTACATAAAACCTTAAGGCTTATTATATGATAATTAAGCTTAAGCGTTTAACCAATTTTCTAACATCTTTTTCCCTTGCGGTGTTAGAACAGATTCTGGGTGAAATTGAACAGCTCGAACATCGTACGTTTTATGTCTTAGCGACATTATCTGTCCATTTTCATCAACAGAGGTAGCTTCTAAACTATCTGGTAAATTTGGGTTCACTACCCATGAGTGGTAACGACCAACTTCAATTTCATTTGGAATACCTACAAACAAAACATCTTCCTTTGTGATATTTATTTTCGTTGCAATACCATGATAAACTTCATCTAAGTTTATAAGGGATCCACCAAATACTTCTGCAATAGCTTGTTGACCAAGGCATACACCAAAGATACTTTTGGTAGGTGCATACTTTTCTATAATTTGTTTCAGTAAACCAGCTTCGTCAGGTATACCAGGACCGGGTGAGAGTACAATTTTATCAAATGCATCAACCTCTTCTAATGTAAGTTGGTCGTTTCGTATTACAATAACCTCGCAACCTAATTCCTCTAAATAATGCACTAGATTGTAGGTGAAACTATCGTAATTATCTATGACTAATATTTTCTTCATTTTAAATATCTTCAGCTATTTCTAATGCTTTGGTCAATGCGCCCAATTTATTAAATGTCTCTTGTAATTCACTTTCTGGATCAGATGCAGCAACTAAGCCGGCACCCGCTTGGTAATGTAATTTGTGATTTTTACTTAAAAAAGTTCTAATCATTATGGCATGGTTAAAGTTTCCTGTAAAATCCATGAAACCAATAGCGCCACCGTAATAACCGCGACTTGTTTTTTCATATTTTTCAATAAGCTGCATGGCCATATGTTTTGGTGCACCACTTAATGTACCTGCGGGGAAAGTATCTGCTACCACTTTCATAGTAGGGATATCACTTTTCTTCATTCCCGTAACCTTAGAAACTAGGTGAATAACATGCGAGAAAAACTGCACTTCTCTATAGTTTTCAACTTGTACAACACTACCATTTCTACTAAGGTCGTTACGTGCAAGATCTACCAACATAACATGCTCGCTATTTTCTTTATCGTCTGTTTTTAATTCTTTTGCCAGTTGCGCGTCTTGTTCGTCATTACCCGTTCTTTTGAATGTACCTGCAATAGGATGTATTTCTGCTTTACCATCACTGACAATTAATTGTGCTTCTGGAGAACTACCGAATATTTTAAAATCGCCATAGTCAAAATAGAATAAATAAGGAGAAGGGTTTACTGAACGTAAAGCTCTATATACATTAAACTCGTCGCCTTTAAAACCTTGAGAAAAACGTCTACTTAGCACAAGTTGAAATACATCTCCGCGTTGGCAATGTTTTTTAGCTAGAGCAACATGCTCTCTATATTCTTCATCCTCTAAATTAGACTCTCTTTCACCATCAATTTTAAAATTGTAAGTGGCAAAATTTCTAATATTTAATAGCTGTTCTAATTCTGGAATATTGTTTTCAGTTTCATAACAATGAGCAAAAAGATATGCTTCATTTTTGAAATGATTTATGGCTATAATGTTTTGATATACCGCATAGTAAATATCTGGAATTTGAATAGAATCATCTTTTACAGATAATTTTACATCCTCAAAATAACGAACGGCGTCATACGCCATGTACCCGAACAACCCGTTGTTAATAAATTTATAGTCATTGTCATCAGCTTTAAAAGCCTTGCTGAAAGAATCTATAATGTCAACAACGTTTGTTTGTGGGGTAATTTGTATTTCTTCAGTAACACCATCTGGAAATTGCTTGGTAATAACTTCGTTTTCTACTTTAATTGACGCAATAGGGTTGCAGCAGATATATGAAAAGCTATTATTGTTGGCGTGATAGTCACTACTTTCTAATAAAATACTGTTTGGAAAACGGTCTCTTATTTTTAAATAAACACTTACCGGCGTAACAGTGTCGGCAAGAATTTTTTTATGATATGTCTTAAATTGATAGGTCATAGGTACTTTTATAAAATAAAGAAGGCTTGTCGTGATGACAAGCCTTTATATAGTTTTACTACAATGATGCTATGCTCACGATGTTTTTCGTAAGTTGTTCCACCACCAAGTATTTACATTTAAATTTTTCATTGAGCTCAAATATAAAAAGGAAATTTAAACTATCAAACTTTACCTTGTCAAAAATAAAAATCCCTTTGTATTTATATCAAAGGGATTTTAAATTGTTGTAATATGAATTTTTTAAAACAATTATAGTGCTAAATCAACCACTAAGTCAAAATCATCATAGATTGCTTTATCTCCAAGATTGTCAAAAAAGCTTCCAGAACCATATTTAATATCAAATTTAGTTCTATCTACTTTCATAGTTGCTGAAGCTTTGTTTTCAAACATAGATACTACCAATGTAACTGGTTTTGTAATTCCTTTTATAGTTAAATCTCCAGTAACAGTGTATGAGTTATTGTTCATTGCCTTAACAGAAGTAAAAACCAATTTAGAAGTTGGGTTACTTTCTACGCCAAAGAAATCAGCAGATTTCAAATGACCCTCAAGTTTTTCTTTTCCTTTTCCTGCTTCTAGGTCATTACACGAAATTGATGTCATATCTATAACAAATTCACCACCTGTTAATTTCTTGCCGTTCATTTCTAAATGACCAGATTTTAGATTAATGTTACCATTGTGTTCTCCTGTAACCTTGTAACCTTTCCAAGTAACTGTGCTTTCGCTAACTTTTATTTGTTTTTTTTCTCCATCAATTGGTGTAGATGCTGTTGCGCTAAAACCGAATATAGCTACGAATGCTAAACTTAATAATGACTTCTTCATGTTCTTTAATTTTAAAATGATTGTGTTTAATTTATATATGGGTAATAATTTGTTCTTTAGAATATCTAACCTTAGGGTAGTGCTGTGTTGTGTCGTCAGCAGATCTATAACCAACTGCCAAAACTACGGCAGCATTTAAATCTTTGTCGGTAAGACCTAAAATTTCATTGTATTTAGCTTTATCGAAACCTTCCATTGGGCAGGTGTCAATTTTCATTTCAGAAGCTACGGTCATTAAATTCCCTAAAACAATGTACGCTTGGTTAGATGTCCAAGTATTCTTATATGCATCGGGTAAATCTAAAAGTGTAGATTTCATAGTTTGAGAAAAGCCTTTAAGGTCTTCTTTTGAAACTCCACGTATAGCCATAATATTAGCTATGTAATCGTCGATCATGGTTTCATTAAAAGTTGGTTTATTTGCAAGTACTATTAAATAAGATGCATCTGTTATTTGAGGCTGGTCATAAGAAGCTTTTCTTAGTTTTTGTCGTACATCTGTATCTTCAATAACATAAATTTCATATGGTTGTAAACCATAAGAAGAGGCAGTTAATCTTGCAGCTTCTAAAAGAGTTTCTAAATCTTTTTCGCTTACCTTTTTTGAGCTATCAAATTTTTTGGTGGCATAACGCCAATTCAATTTATCTACTATTGAGTTCATTTATTTTTAACTTAAAATTTATTTAATAATTCATTTAGTTCATGTAATTCTGCATCGCTAAAGTTTTTAAGTATTTTCTTCTCAGCTTCAAAAAGTATTCCATCAATTTCATTTAGAAAATTTAAGCCAGCTTCAGTGATGATAATTTCAACCTTTCTTCTGTTTTTTAAACAGATTGTCCTGTTGACGAAATTTTTTAAAATTAGTTTATCGACTAATCGTGTAGTGTTGCTCATTTTGGTAACCATTCTATCATTTATGGTAGACAGGTTGGCAGGTTTACCATTTTGACCCCTTAAAATTCTTAAAACATTAAACTGTTGTATAGAAATATCAAAAGGTTTAAGAACCGCAGATACTTCCTCATCTAGTTTATTGGCAACTAATGCCACATGTATTAATGTCCGTTTTGCCAACGGCATTTTTTTATTTGTTTTAATAACTTCCTCTACATTCATGTTGATACAATAATTGTATATACAAATGTATGTTTAATTCATGGTTTAAAATTATCTTTAAGATTAATTATTTGTTAAAATTATCGGAGACCAACAATTACAGAAAAATCAATTATTTTTACCATATATAATTTATACTATGGCAGATTTATCACAACAAGATTGGGAAGAGCAGTTAGAGAAAGATTCTAATGCGATAATACTCGATGTAAGAACAGAAGAAGAAATAGAAGAAGGTATCATTCCAAATTCTATTAACATTGATATTTATAAGGGTCAAGAGTTTGTAGAAGAACTTGAGAAATTGGACAAAACTAAAAATTATTACGTTTACTGTAGGTCAGGTAATAGAAGTGGACAAGCTTGTGCAATAATGAAAAACCTAGGGTTTGATACTGCATATAATCTTCAAGGAGGTTTTATGAACTGGGAAGGAGAAACAGCTTAATTTTTATTTATTTCAGAAAATATGCCCGCTTTACAGCGGGTTTTTTATTTTTATAAAATGAAGGAAGACTTGCTTCATTTTATCTGGAAGTTTAAAAAATACCCCATTAATGGACTTGTGACCACATCTGGCGAAGCTATTAACGTGGTATCTACAGGAACACATAATCATTTAAGTGGACCGGATTTTTTTAATGCTCAATTAGAATTGAATCAACAATTTTGGGCAGGAAATGTTGAAATTCATATAAAATCTTCTGACTGGTATGCTCATAATCATCAAGAAGATTCAAATTATGATAATGTAATACTTCATGTTGTCTGGGAAGATGATTTATCGGTCTTCAGAAAAGATGGTAGTCAAATACCTACATTAGCTTTAAAAGAATATATTCCATTAAAAATTTTAGATACCTATCAAAATCTCTTTGACGCCAGAAACTATAAATTCATTAATTGTGAAAATGAGTTTATTAGAGTAGATGAATTTATTAAGGATAATTGGATGGATCGGTTGTTTGTAGAACGGTTAGAACAAAAGACCGTCATAATAAATAAGTTGCTCGAAGAAACAAATAATAATTGGGAACATGTTTTGTTTCTAATGTTGTTAAAAACCTTTGGCTCTAAAATTAATGGAGAAACTTTCATGGAAATAGGAAAATCTATTGATTTTTCAATCATTAGAAAGTTATATAACAAACCACTAGAAATGGAAAGTTTGCTTTTTGGGCAAGCCAATTTGTTAAATGGCGCAGATGAAGGTGACAAGTATTTTAATGATTTAAAAAAAGAGTATGCATATTTGAAGCATAAGTATAATTTAAACTCGGTTTTTAAGTCTCCAGAATTTTTTAGACTAAGACCTTCAAATTTTCCTACCATTCGTATTGCGCAACTAAGTGCCATTTATGTTAAGAATAATAATTTGTTTCATTTATTAATAGAGAAAGATGAGCCTAATGTTTCAGGGGTATTAAATGCAGAAATAAGCGAGTATTGGGAAGACCATTTCAATTTTGGTAAAACTTCTAAAAAAAGTAAAAAGAGAGTTACTATTTCTTTTTTAGATTTACTTATGATCAATACCATAATACCTTTAAAATTTGCTTTTCAACGTTATAAGGGCAGTGTAGATAATGATGCTTTGTTAAAAATAATGTCAGATATCAAAAAGGAGGAAAATAATTTAATATCTAAATTTGGAAAATTAGGCGTGATAGTTAAAAGCGCTAAAGATTCTCAAACATATTTACAATTGTATAATAATTACTGTAGTAAAGACAAATGTTTAGATTGTGCTATAGGGGCATCTTTAATGAATATAAAAGTCTAATTTTATACTAAATGAATGTATTCTATAAATTATTACTCTATTTTCAGAAAAGAGGGTTTGAGGTTTGTGGTAGAATTGCCGAGCGTTTGGGTATAAGGGCTAGGGTGGTTAGAACCTCTTTTATTTACCTCACTTTTGTTACTGTTGGTTTTGGATTTGCATTATATCTATTTTTAGCATTCTGGCTAAGAATAAAAGATTTAATTTATACAAAACGGAATTCTGTTTTTGATTTATAAAGTATGATACAATTATTTAAATCTAAAATTTATTTAGCATTGACATTAATGCTAATGGTTTTAGCTTTTGGTGTGCTTGGGTATCGATTTGTTGCAGATTATTCGTGGGTTGATGCTCTTTATATGACCATTATTACGGTCACCACTGTTGGCTTTTCTGAAGTAAGACCAATGGGTCCCGAAGGGAAAATATTTACAATTATCCTTATAGTTACTAGCGTATTTATAGTTGGTTTTGCCATATCTATAGTTACGGAATACCTACTCTCCAGAAATTCAGTAGAACTGCTAAAAAAGAAGAAGATGAAGAATGCAATTGAAAATTTAAATCAACATGTTGTTGTTTGTGGCTTTGGACGTAATGGTATGCAGGCAGCAGAAAAATTGAAAGCATATAAGCGCCCATTTGTAGT
>TARA_R110002153_G_scaffold181493_3_pt1 | contig 12278 bp, 20 predicted proteins | sample TARA_R110002153 | Tara Oceans TARA_R110002153 (sample SAMEA4398193) | marine metagenome | biome: Polar Biome; feature: [SRF] surface water layer (ENVO:00010504); material: water (ENVO:00002006), including particulate matter (ENVO:01000060) such as... | depth 5 m
TCTTAAGAACAAAACTATTATTACATAGCTAAATTCAAAAGTATACTACTTTCGACAATTAATTTTAATTTAATTACTTTTTATTTCTCATATAAGATAAACCGATATTAAAAGAAAAACAACATATAAAAGTAAATAAATTTTAATTTAAAATAATTGTTTGACAGTTTAAAAAGGTTAATGTTAGAATCCGTTTTGTCATTAACAAACAAGAGTTTTTTAAAATGTTAAAAAGAGAATTCAGAAGAAAATACCCAAATAACCCAGATGAAGGATACGGATATAAAAACGATGATGAGTGTAATAGATTTACCACGCAATTAGATCCTTTGTCAAATTACTACCGACCAGAAAAGCCTTTTATAGAAGATGTAAGGCTTGAATATTGTAAACTATACGGATATAATTTCGATCAATATAAGGCAGATTGGCGCAGTATAGAAAGAATTAACCCCAAAACAAAGAGATTTTACAAAAGTAGAAAATACCAATGATAGTACTCAACTTTCAAATAGTCTTTATTTGTGCCAATACTGGCGAACAAAAGACAATAGAAAATCCTTATAGGACTATAGACTATAAAACAGCTAAACAAGGTATAAAAAACTATTGCATGACAAATAAAAGTTTTACAAGTGTTTTAAGCTTGCGTACAATTAAGTTCAATGCATTATCAGTCAATTTATTAAAACAAGGTTAAAATCTATGATCATAAAATTAATTAAAAATAAACTTGCAATATGAAATAGTAGCCTGTAAACTTCGGGCTACTAATTAAATAAACCTTTTAACTTACTGAGTATAAAATTATGAATAATTTTGATTGTAGCATTTCGGGCGTATCTCTTGATCTATCTTGTCATTTTGATGTAAGCATGGCACAAATTAACTTCGAAGAGAATTTTACCCGATGCACTGATTTAAATGGTAGTAGCTTATTAAATGATCATTATTCGAAAGTGAATCTATTTATTTTTACAGGTGGCGATAATATAGGGGGCTTTGATCTAGCTGATGAAGATTTTTACCATATTAAAAAGGTTACTAACAAACAAATACTGAAAAGTATCATAGATCAGTTTTACGGTGATGCACTAGATGAATTAAAAGTTGATAGCCTACATTATTTTAGTAAGTATCCGTATAAATTAAGTAAATATGAATTATTGGAACTAGTAGAAAATGTTTATAATGAAGATTACCAACAATTTTTAATTAATACTTTTGATAAGAAGTTCGAAGTTATAGCGATCCGCGGTTACTCGCAAGGCGACTATGCCGAGGTTATCTTTACAGAAGAAGTTATCAATAAGTATTGTTTTCAAGATAGAGAAAAGTTTTTATCTATGATGTCAGATCACTTTACTAACTTATTTTACGATCAACCTTTGTACTGCAGGTTAGAAGTTGACGATCAGGAATACTATTTGGATGATTTTCAAGAGGATCATTATACTTGGGACAAATCCGCGATATTAGAGCAAGCCCGTAAGATAATAGAACATGATAAAAAGGTATATATCTTAGAATGGTTAGCTGTTAACTTACCTGATCAACCTGATACGTTTTAAATTAATTTAAAACATGTTGACACATAAAAACATTCGTGTAGAATAGGCACCAGTTAAGACAAACAAGGCTACTTAGCCTTAATCAAACATTTATCAGGACGTAAAAACATGGCAACTTTCAAAAGTCAACTTCAGGCACTAAAATTAGGCGAGATAGCAACTAAGTCTAAATTCTTTCAAGATGTGAGTTTAAAAGAATTGTCTGCTTTAAAAAATAAGCAAAATTGCAATATAACCGGTTCAATAAATAATGCAGGTTTAATCGGTAAAGTAGAAACAAGGGTAGATTATACTATTATGAAAAGCGGAGTTGTTATTTTTACCCACGTGCTACGTATTAAATAGCAAGCTTATTAAAATTTATTAATAATTATCATGAAAGTTCTTTACAATACATTTAAAACAATGTTAAGATCACTTTATTAAATATATTAAGGGTAAGATTATGAAGAGACAAATAATATATACTTTTGAGTTCAGAGGATCACAAAAGGAAAGTATAAAACTTATCTGCGGGGATCCTTGGGGTTTTCAAGATCTTGAAAGCGCGCTTTCACTTTTCACTAATTATCTCAGTAATTTATGGAAAAAGGAGATCCATAGATCGTGCGTAAAACCCTATATGGCTAAAGGTGTGTTAGTAACTAATAAAAATACTGAGTATCTGCAATTTAGCATGATGCCGGATAAAATTGACTTAAAGGAATATATAGTTTTAACGTAAATTAAAGCTTTTTAATTAACCTAAACAAGAGTACTAAAATTATGCAAACTTTAAACACTGAACTAAACAACAATACTTTTAAAACGTTTACCTTAAAAACACGTAAAGCCGCTAGATCGCTTGTAATTACTTTAAAAGTTCAAGGCTTTAAACCTAGTACCCCAACGTCTAAAAGTGGTTCAGGTTGGCTTGTAGCTACGCACAAAACTGTTAAACGTAACATTAAAAAGCGTTATAATGTTGTGAATAATAAGGCAGTAAAAATTTAAATAAAACCTTTACATTAAAAACAGGGTATGAAATAATGCCACTGTATTCAGAAAAACAAACTTAAATGGCAATTGTGCCAACCTTTAAAAGAGACTTTTACTTTATGAATAATTTACTAAACCATAATAACCAACCTGCTACTATTGAGTTACCTGTAAGAATCTGCAACGGTGTTTCAATAAAAGATAGTAAAACTTGGGACGAGTTAACAGACAGCAACAAACAAGATATAGCCAATAAGTGGATAAAAGATCACATCTACACTAATGTTAATCAAGTTATGGAATTACTAGCGGAAACTTATAGTCATTGTGATTATGATGACTATGTGGCGTTATCTGAGCGCAAAGATTTTACATATGCCGTTGAAAGTGATTTACAAGATCGCTCAATAGATGAGCTGATCGAGGTCATTAATGAGTATGAGCTAGACGTTGATCATGCTGAACTATTCAAAGAAAAATATCTTGCTGATTTATTAGATAACACTAAAAACACTAGTTTTTCAGTTTTAGGCGCTTTTCATGAGTTAGAAGTTACTTTTTTACAATCATTAGATAAAACAGAAAAAGAATACACTCAAGAAGAGATTGAAAAAGAGTTATTAACCTTTTTTACTGACAATTGCAAAGAATTAAGTTTTGATGATCTTGATACTTGTATCACTAATTTAGATATAAATTTTGACGGTTATTTGAAAGCATACCAAGCTGATCTTGTCTTACTAATTGAAAATGAGTTAGATTATAATCAATATGGTGAGTATAACAATTTAGATCCAGAATATGATCAAGCTTATGAATTTTATGCGGTAAGCGATCACTTCAAAGCTATGTTACCAGAAAATTGTGAAGACTTGCTGGGTCTGACAGTGTGGGCGCGGTTCTGTACGGGACAATCAATTTGTTTAGACCATCAAGTTCAGCTCGCAGCTTTCAAAGTCTTATCAGATTGTAGTTATAAATACTACTAATTAATTATTAATTTTATAGCCAACTATTTAAATAGTTGGCTATTTGAGATAATTCTAATTAAAATAATAGTAAGGATATAAAAAATGACATTTTCTAATAAAATAGTAAAAACAGAAAAAACAAAACAACGTTTTAAAAATGACGTTAAACAAACAAGATCACAAGGTAATAAGCTTTCAAAGCAAGCTATCAAACAAGCGCGAAAAAATAAAAACTTGAGTTTTGAACTATGTAATAAAATAGAGGTCTATTAGTATGTTTAACATTTTTAAAAGTTCTAGTATTGAACCAACTCCCGAACAGGTTTTTACTAACGCAATATGTAATGCTAAGTATGAAAGCCTCAAAGCGACATTAAGTCATAATTTGAGTATTATAGAATCAATGACAAGTATTAAACATTTAAGCGCCTTATTTAACGCTTTAGAAGGTTTTAATAGCTTAAACTTAAACGGTGATCATAGTGTGATTCTATATGATTGTAAATTAAATCTGATTTATGATAACGGTAAACTTATTAATATTAAAATTGTTGAATTAGATTAGCTCTACAATTAATTGAAATAAGTAGTTGACAGCCTGATCAGTGATCTGTATTATGTCTGTTACTGGCTAAGCAATACGGTTTAGCCTAAATTAGAGTAATAAATTATGTTATCAGATGCAGCTAAAAGATTCCTTTCAAAAAAGCCTAGTTTTATTTATATGTTACAAGGTTATAAATTTTATGAACACCCTGAACTAGGTGAAGACACTTTCTTATATTGTGTCACCCCTTGCGGACACGTCTATCCCACTTGTTTCATGGAAAGGTTGGACAAAGACGATCTGGTATATCAGATCGAAGTATGGCGAGAAAATAAGAAAACTTTCGAAGGTTAGTATAAATATCACTTTTATCTATAGCGCTTTAAATAGGCGCTATACTCAAGAGAATTATTTTATAATTAACTATAAAAAAATCAAGGATCAAATAATGGCAATATTATCATTTATTTTTAGTATTTTATGTTTACTAGTATTATTATATGCAGATCATTTGCAAAGTGATACACGTGAAGCAAAGACTCTAAAAACTTTGCAAGTCTTGAAAGTATTACTATTTTCAACAGCGTTATGCTTTTTAACCATCACTTTCTTTTTACAATTATCAACAGGGTTTTGATTATGCATATAACAGCGATCAAATCAATATTGAAACAAAAAACGCCACTTTTTTGGCAAATTACATTTTAAGGATTTATCATGACTACACGTAAAAACTTCAACCCGGCGATCAAAGCATACTTATTATTTGTTTTAGCAGATCACGATCACGGGTTAGAAAGCCCAACCGAAAAAGAGTTATTTGCATATGCTGCAAACCGTTATTTTAACGAATATGCTTGGAATGAAAGCCGCTTAAATCGTCTTGATAATATTAAGGAATGGCTATTGGGATTGGCTTTAAATGTTGATTATACTTATTATGATATCGATTTGCGCCTTAGAGATTGGGGCGTATTAAAAGGTAATGAAAAAGAGACAAAACAGGATCAAGAGTTAGACCAGTATTGGTTGCGCCTTGCTAGTGTGTTAAATAAAAACTTTAAGATCTAATAAACTAATTTAAACTTATTTACCCAAAGAAGTTGATCATCTTATTCATATTTGTGAACAAAGCCCACTTTAAACGGTGGGCTTTTTAGTATCTAAAATACAATAATACATCACAACAACCTATTAGCATACAATAAAACATAATACAACACTTTTAAACGTAAATATTAAATGTAATTTTACAACAAAGTGATCAGCCCCTCAGAAGCGTTTTAAGGGCTTTTTACAAGTTTATACAGTACTAACCCCCAGAAACTACTGTATAAAATTGATCAGAAAATTACACCTCACACAATACCCCTAAATGAGTCTATTTTTAATGACTGATCTCTAGGTAGGCAATGGTATTGCCATAATTTAAACCGCTTAAAATGCTTGTTTGCCCCCTTGTCGCCTTACATTAGAAAAAGATAATATAATGGTTTTACATAACTATGCACTCATTTTTACATAACTATGCAATACACTGCATAAATAGGGTAACTACTCTAAAAGTAAGCTTGCTTTGTCACTAGACAATATTATTACTATATAAAGAAGCGCGCCTGCGCGCGAATAGCACAATAATACGATAGAGTAAAGTCTTTTAGTGTAAATAAATGAAAGTAATTTTAAAGCGGTTTTAAGCAAATATCGTACCAACTTGTAAAAGGATTATTTATGGTCAGGTATTCATAAAAGACATATGCACTATAATTTTAATAAATGGGGTATAAATACTAATTATATGTATAATCAAAGGCAAGAAGGCAAACAAGCAAAATATGCCTACAAATGAGAATCATTACTAAATAGGAATAACACAATGACTAAGCAAATAATAGAAGTTCGTAACCACACTACATTCACAGTCACTAAGGTCGAAAGAGTTGTTAAAAACATCAAAGAAGAAGAATACACACAAACACAAGGAGAAGTTAAATACAATGGTTTTACTGAAACGGTCTACGTTGACTCATATGGTGAATGGTACTTAGACACCCACTAATGGTAGTTATGAAGTAAAGAGGTAATTTATCAAAATGGACAGCTAGACCTAATACTGGAGATAGCCCCTAACGAGATAGCCCCTAAATGGGGCTTTTAGTATCTAAAATCTAACAACATACTATCACCTACCTTTTTATTATTAACCTCTTAAACAGTGCTTAAAATCCCATTAAAACGCTATTCTATCTATCAACACTTTATAAACTAAACTATCAATAAATAGTTATCATCCTATAAAACACAATAATCCAATAAAACACAATAAAATCAATAATATATAGTAATAAAACTATTATACAGGTAGTAATAAAAACCTATATTAATAAATACTAATATAGTAATAACTAATACTGTTTTATAAATAAAAATATAACCTTTGTTTGGGGCAAACAAATTAATACTAATTAGAGCTAATATAAAGCTATTTTAGACGTACTTTATCACGTGAGTTATACCAGACTATAGGTTATCAATAATAATAGCTTATAAGCCCTTATATAGAGATTTTTAGTAGGTGTTTATTATCCTGTATTATTGTTTGATCCTTTTAGTTTTAGTGGGTTGGTTGGTTATGGAATAACAAGGGTATATAGCTCTAAAAGTGAGTGACATTTGTTTGCATGGTGCAAACAAGTTAGTACTATTTAAAGCTAATATAAGCCCTTATTTCATGTGAAATATAAGTGGGTAATTCGTTGCATGTGCAACAAGTTTAGATACTCTAAAATGATTCTGATTTGAAAGTATTATATGAGGGAAGAAGGGGAAACGTTGGGGAAGGGGTTTTAACCCCTTACGCTAACGCTTTACCTTTTTACGGGTTAAAAGTGTTACATTTTGGTTATTCTAACCAATGGTTACTTTACGTTTCACTTGAAACAATTACATTAACATTTGTTTGCATGGTGCAAACAAGTATACAATTACATGAATAACCTTTAAAACTTCTGTTAATTACTAACAATTACATACACTTAGCACTATATATGCTCAATCAATACATTTAAAACAATTCTTTTAATAAGTTAAATACTTAGGTAAGTGATTGAAACTATTGATATTTTATTATTTATAAAACTACTGTATAGTTATATAGTTAAATGTTAAACAAGTATCACGAGAATTATTACTTTTAGGAAGGTTATACTTCTCTCTATTATATAATCATTAGAAGTATGATATTTTCTGATATAGAATTTAGAAAGAGACTCTTATTTTAGTAATGTGGATTTTTAATTTTTATTATTTTTACTGATATTTTATTGGTGTTAGAAATTTGTTGTAATGTACTTTTATATCTGATAATATTTGGAGAGGATTGTTATTTCATTTTTTAGAGCAATTCACTATACTAACTCTTCATCTCTTCTTATAACCCTGTTAGTAAGTTGCTCTAAAAAACTATAACATTTTAAATTAAAGTAGAACCATGTAAAGGTAACCTTGTAAAGTAATAATTTGTGGAAGTTATCTCATCTGTTACTCTGTAACAAGAATAGTCCTTTCAGTCTGTTTTTCTTGACTAGTTGACACAAGATGTATGTAATGATATGATAGAGTAGGTTATATAAATAATTATAGGAGATAAAAAATGTTAGATTTTATAGATGAAAATAATTGGTTAATGCAAGGTGATTGCTTAGAGCGAATGAAAGAAATAGAAAGTGGTAGTGTTGATGCTATTATATGCGATCCGCCTTATGGCACTACAGCGTGTAAATGGGATTCAATTATACCATTAGAGCCTATGTGGGAGCAGTTAAAGCGTATCATTAAACCTAATGGTGCTATTGTTATGACTGCTAGCCAGCCTTTTACAACAACGCTAATAGCTTCAAACATGAAGATGTTTAAGTATTGCTGGGTTTGGGATAAGGTCAAGCCCTCTACAGGGCTGCGCGCCAAAACGATGCCTTTACGGAGCACAGAGGATATTGCTATCTTCGGTAAAGGTAAAGTTACCTACAACCCACAAATGGTAGATAAAGAGTTAAGGGTGGAGGATAAAAACGACTCAAATGGTGAAGCATTTGGAGGGGCTAGGGTTAAACGGAGGCATGACAACAAGGGTAAAGGTTATCCTAAAAACTTACTAACACTATCTAACGCTAATCAAAGAGGCAGAGTACACCCAACACAAAAACCAGTCGCTTTAATGGAATACCTAATCAAAACCTATACTAACGAAAACGAAACAGTTCTAGATTTTTGCCTAGGCTCAGGCACTACGGGCGTAGCAGCAAAAAACCTAAACCGTAAATTCATTGGTATTGAAATGGACGAGGTTTACTTTGATATCTGTAAAGGACGTATTTCAGGAGAGCAGGTATGAAAAAAGATAATATATTAATGGAAGAAATACTGACACACCTTAAACAAGAACTGAGTATCTTACAAAGGCAAGCAGATAAGTATGTCATAGGTTCTTACGAACTAAGACACTACCAGTTACGTATCAAGTCTAACAAGGTACTAACTGAGAGGATAAAGGGTAGTTTTCATGGGAGCTAAAGTAAAGATATATGCTAGTAACCTAGAAAAGGTAGTGGAGCTATACGGCAAGCTTGGTGTGAGCCTAATAGTATCTGTAGGTAATATAAAGTGTAGGATACTAATTTAATAAATAAGAGGAGTATAATAATGACTAAGAGGCAGAGAGTGCTTTTGAGTAAGGATATAGTTGACTTAGTTGGTGACAGAAGTAGGGAAACAGGTGAGTCTATATCTTGTATCTTAGAAGATTTAATAATTAATGAGAATAAGACTAAATGGCTTAAGGAGTCTGATAGTGAAGAAGATACAAAAAGAGAGTTTGGTGTCACCTGACCAACAAGGTAGTTGTCCATCTCTTTGCCCAGTAGAATACCTTGAAGCTAGTGCTGGTTTTGGTAAGACTTATTCTTGCCTACAACACATAGTGAGTAATGAAATACCTAAAGGTAACTCCCAGTGGGTATACCTAGGTAAAAGTATAGCACTTTGTGAGGAGAGTCTTTCTCTGGTTGAATCCTTTAATGACAAACTACTATATAGTATGATTAGTAGTCATGAGGATGTTAAGGTTAGTGTACATAGTAGGGTGATAGATACACTAGAGGAGAAAGAGTTTGACATATTGTTTATCACACACAGCGCTTTCTTACACATAATAAAAGAAGATAAAGGGTTTATGTTTGGAGGGTGCAATATCTTGTTAGATGAGAATATTGATATACTAAATTTGTACAGTGTTAATGTACCTAGACAAGAGGATTGCCTAGGTAAAGTGTTAAAGCCAGTAGATGGTAGCGCCACTAAGTTCATTCCTCATAGATTCAATGCTTATGTTGAGAGGACACTAAAATCAGACAAAACTTCTAATAAGTATAAAGACTTCTTAAAGGTTTTGTCTAAGGATAGGTTTTGCTTCATGTATGAGAGGAGGGATGAGTTTGAGTATTGTACTTATTACTTACATGACATCCGTCAGGTACTACTTACATGTAAAAGGTTTATTGCTCTTGGTGCTAAACTTAAGGATACTCTTAACACGGGACTATACCGAAGTTTGGGTATAAAAGTGATACCTTACACGGATGTTGCTCTTAAAAGGGATAGGTACCTAAACCAAGAACGTATCACTATTTATTATATGGTTAATGAGACTAGTAGGGATTCAGGATGTACATCCTCAATATTAGATGGTTTGTGGGATTATAAGAATGGTAATTTCATTAGTGTAAATACTTGGAAGAAAGCACCTAAAGGTATGGAGAGTTATCCCCACCACCACACGGTATTTGATGAGTGCCTTATAAGGTCTTTGGAGGTGTTAGGAGATGAGTTTATATACACTCTAAATAAGAAAAGAGACAGTGGTGACATACTCCCAGATGGTGTTGGTGAGAGAATACCTTATGGTTGTTATGGGGTGAATCACCTTAAACACTATAATAATGCAATGGCACTATTTACCTTTAAACCTAATATGGCTAGGAGTAATTTACTTACTGAACTAGGTAAGTTATTTGAATTCCCAGAAATAAGCCGTAAGTATTTGGAATATAAAGAGTTTGAAGCCCAGTATCAAACTATTACCCGTGGTGCCATTCGAGCTTTTGATATTCCCGAAGAACCTATAGTGTGGGTGGTATCTGATCTTAATGTAGCTAACTATATAAAGGAGTATCATGTACAGGGTGCTATCATAAAGGATGATATTTCACTGAGACTACCTAAAGGGACTGTACGTAATGGAGGGCATAATAAATCGGAGTTTAAGGTAAAGTATGGTGTTACCAAAAAGGAGGGGGACACAATAAACACCTTCAATAGTGTATTCCGTAAAGAGAACAAAAGAGAACCTACTGAGCAAGAAGTTTTAAGTAGATTAGAGCAATATAGAGATAAACAAAAGAGGAAGATGTCAAAATGAAGAATTTAACAGAGTGTGGTACATACAAGGATGTGGTACTATTGATAAAAGATAATGGTTGGAACTCTACCCAAGTTGCCAGTAAGTGTTGGCACTACCATCAGAATATCGCTTTATCAAAGACAGATAAAACTTTAAAGAAACGGCAGGAAGTATATGAGTGGTTATGTAGGTATCAAGAAGAGTTCCACATAGGAAATAAGCCTAGTAAGTATAAAGATTTTATTGTAGGTCTATTATTGTCAGGACAGTCTGTTACACAGGTACACAAAGGTATGTTAGCAGCTGGTTTTATTATATCTAAAAGTGTAATATACAAGTATAAAAAGGGTTTAGATGAGCAATGATAAATATTATGTGTACCACGTACTTTTTGATGATGAAATTATCTACGTAGGTAAAGGACAAGGAAATAGGTACAAACACCCCACATCAGGTAAGAGTCATAATTATAATTTGAATATACTTTGGTTTAGGCATATACTACTAAGTGAGACTAAGCCTATAACTAAGATTATGTATACTTTTAATTTAGAATGTGATGCTTTGTCAAAAGAACAACAAGATATAAGTAAATATTTACCTAGGTGTAATATCAGAAAAGAAGGGTGTTTGTTAGGCTACTCTAAAGGGAGAAATGTATCACTTGAGGATTTTATCTCTTACTCGTTAGGAAGGGAGGATGGAAGAAGGTTGCTTTATCACCGTATGTATCACTGTACTAGTTTAACGGAAAAAGAAAGATTAAGACTTGCTATGGAAACTATTCCTGATAAAAGAGAGAATAATGGCGGGAGTAATAAAGGGTTTGCTGGTAGGTGCCTCAAGGGAGACTCAGCAGGACAGAGGGCTTATGGCAGGTACAAGAAGAAATATATTAAAGATAATGATAAAGAACCTACAGAAGAGGAATCTTTATCTTGGTTAGAAATTAGAAATAACAAAAAGGGTAATAAATGAATAAATTAACAGAAGCTACATGTTATGAAGATATAGAGCAATATATCAAAACAAAAGGTTGGGACTCTAAAACTATTGCTAGTAAGGTTACATGGTATGGTAAGTCTTGCGGTAAATATAGGATACCTGTACAAACAAAAAAGGAAAGTACACGAGCTTTACATGAGCAGGTATACTATTGGCTATGTACTTATCAAAGTAATTTCAATAACGGTAACTTTTTCAAGCAAAAGAAATCTGCGATAACTCAATTAGAAAAAGGTAAATCGGTGAAGGAGGTATTTGAGTACTTTCAGAAAAAAGGAGTGCAAGTTTCAAAGGTCACTCTTCATAAGTATCAAAACTCTCTATTGGAGGTAGAGGGTTGTTGCAGTTGTGAAGGGTTAGGTTCTAAGTGGATATCATCTTACTGTAAATACTGTGAAGCTAGGTTATCCTTATCAGAACAACTGAACATCCCTGATACTTCCAATGTAGAAAGTGTGTATGAAACTTTTAAAAATCTTAACCAATATATTAGTAAGTTGCGTTTAAGAGAGATATTAGACGATATATGGGAACAGTCAGGCGCATAAATAACTAAACACCTTGCACTCTTGTTTCAAGAGTGCTAACATCCCCAGTCAATTAAACTATGAGGAGAAATAAATGTTATACGAATATATTATAAAACGAGAAGATAAGGATCTAGATATTGTGGAGGTAGGTGATGTACAAACTGATTAAATCAAGTAGTCCTTCTTGGGAAGAAGATTTTAACAATATAGAGGATTTAT
>TARA_R110002153_G_scaffold25123_11_pt1 | contig 12269 bp, 9 predicted proteins | sample TARA_R110002153 | Tara Oceans TARA_R110002153 (sample SAMEA4398193) | marine metagenome | biome: Polar Biome; feature: [SRF] surface water layer (ENVO:00010504); material: water (ENVO:00002006), including particulate matter (ENVO:01000060) such as... | depth 5 m
GATTTCGTTTCTGGTGCTATGATCGATACATTTGGCTACCCATTCTGGATCATAGGCTACCCCGTGCTGTTCCAACACATCCTCTGGAACTCCATCCCATACGTTGGGCGTATTTCCCTTATAGCCCAGTTCGGCAACTCCCACTTTGGAGGAATAATAGCCACAAACCGTTAATCCGCGCATCAAATAGAAGAACTGTATTTCGAGCGGTTGCACGTCCAATGGTTTGTCTATATCATGATAGCAAATGGTATCCAATATCTGCTTTTGCTGATCCAAGGTGGCCAATTTAAATTCGGTTCCAAAATCGGCATTGCTCTTATGGTCCAACCACATAAGCCCCCCTTTAAGGGTCAGTTGCAGTTCAGGGATGTCCTTGCCCATAAACTCTATAAATTCAGGGACCTCTGCCTCAATAGGCCCACCATTAGGTTCCCTGGGAGGAAGTATTATCGTGCTCAATACTGCTATGGTTTCCATCTCATGTTCGGTAAAGAGCTGTTCCGCATTTAATTTTTCAATAAGTTCCAACTCCTCTGGGGTACGACCAAAATAATGGGTGTTTTCGGCCGCTGCTACGGCTTCCTTTGCTGTATCGGTTCCATCTGTCTTACAGCCATGAAAGGCCAAGGCAGATGCGCCCGCACCTAGAATTATTGTCTGTATACTCTTTCTTCTATCCATGGTCTAGATATTTTGCTGTTTTAATTGTTCAATAATATAATCACTGGCGCGCCAAGATAATGCCAAAATGGTCCAGGTACAGTTCTTATCCGCCTGGGAGGTAAAAGGTCCCGCATCCACTATAAACACATTCTGTACATCATGCAATTGATTGAATTTATTAGTGACCGATGTTTTGGGGTCATTGCCCATTCTGGTGGTTCCTACTTCGTGGATAATACGCCCGGGAGCTTCAAGCCCGTAATCGCGATCCTTGCCCGGCTTTTCCCCTAAAGGCTCCGCCCCTATATTGTGAAAAATCTCCTCGAAGGTGTCCTGCATATGCTTGGCCTGATTTTTCTCAAACTCGGACCATTTGTAATTAAACTTCAATACCGGAATACCAAATTGATCCACTGTGGTAGGGTCTATCTCACAATAATTCTCCTTACGGGCAATGCCTTCGCCCCTACCGGCTATACCTAGTACGGATCCGTAATATTTTTTAACATCGTCCCGTAAGCTATCTCCATAGCCCCCTACTTTGAGCCCGAAGAACTTATTGAATTCATTGGGGTTAAAACTAAAACCATAGCCAGGCATCTTCATACCACCGCCTACTTCGATATGGTAGCCTCTTGGAAAATCCAACTTGGAGTTATCCCCCCACCAAGGAGAATACACATGGTTACTGCCCACTCCGTCCTCATTATAGGATACTTTTCTGTTCATCAAGGCCGGAACAAAAGCAGCCCTACTGGCACCGGTAGAATCGTGCAAATATTTACCAACCAGATCACTGCTATTGCCCAATCCGTTTGGATGTTGTTTACTTTTCGAATTCAATAGAATACGGGCAGAACTACAGGCGGAAGCCGCCAAAACCACAACCTTGCCCCTTAATTTATACTCTTTCCTATCATCCTTACTGATGTAGGACACCCCTGTTGCCTTGCCTTCTTCGTCGGTAGTCACTTCCCTTACCACACAATTGACGAATAATTTGATACGCCCCCCGCTTTTTTGGGCAGGGAATATTAAACAACTTCCTGATGAGAAATCGGCATAGACGGAACAGGAACGGGAACATTGTCCGCAGTAAAAACACACACCACGCTCCGCATTAATTCTTTTGGTAAGCATGGAAAGTCTACCCGGAATAGTAGGTATTCCCGCCTTTTTAGCTCCATTTATATAGAAAATTTCATGTAATCTTGGTTTTGGCGGAGGAAGGAAAAAACCATCTGGATCATTTTCCAGTCCTTCATTGGTACCAAACACCCCGATCAATTTATCTACCTTGTCGTAATACGGTTTTACATCCTCATAACCTATAGGCCAATCCTCTCCATGACCGTCCCTGGACTTCCCCTTAAAATCCTTTGGTCCAAAACGCAGGGAAATCCTCCCCCAGTGATTGGTACGTCCCCCCAACATATGGGATCGGAACCAATCGAATTCGGTACCAGGCTCACGGGTATAAGGTTCCCCTTCTATCTCCCAACCGCCATATGCAGCATCAAATTCCCCAAATGCCCGGGTAGTACCCCTTCCCCTTCTAGGCGATTCGTAATTCCATTTTAACTGATTCATGGTTTTCGGGTCTGCCGGGTCAAAAAATGGCCCAGCCTCGACCACCGCAACATTGAGGCCGGCATCTGCCAACTGCTTTGTGGCCATACCGCCACCTGCACCCGAACCAACAATTATTACATCATAAATTTCTGAGGATTCTTTTATCTGCATTTTTGGAATGAATTAATTATGAACTTCAATATAGATTTAAAACGAAATTAAATTAGAATTTTTTATTCAAACAACCTGAAAATTCATGTATTTTGACATAAAACCATCAATAATTGATAATATGTCATTAGAAGGGGCAAATCCTTGTAATTATCATTTAGGATTACCCCAATTCCTTTTTATAGCACTGCATGGCAGAAAAAAAATATGACTATTGGTTCTTTTTCCCAGCAAGCTGCTTCCCAACAGCCAATAAACAAAAAGGCCTCCGTGAAGAGGCTTTTTAAGTCAATTTCAATAAATGGAATCGATAATATTACAAACCTTCCAAATACCTTAAACTCTTGGGTACCTGTTCCACAACCCTGGAACATTCGTCCTCTATGAACATGTACTTGATGCCCAACTTCTTAGCTTCGGCAACAACACCGGCTATATCTACTTCCCCGGTTCCCAAAACCACATTGGTTTCTACATCGGCATGGCCGGTATTATCTTTTTTAGTACCTTTTTCCATATCCTTTAAATGCAATAAAATGAATTTGGAAGGATACTTTTTAAGCAATTTTAGGGGATCCTCACCTCCGTGATGCACCCAGTAAACATCCATTTCAAAATCGAAATATTTGGCATTCTGCGCCATATAATCAAATAGGGTCCCGTCCTTATAGGGCCTAAATTCAAATCCATGGGCATGATATGCCAACTTTATTCCATTATCCCTTAAAATCTTTCCAGCCCTGTTAAATACCTCAACGGCCTTTTGGGTATCCGAAATATCAAAATTGTTGCCATCGTGAGGGATCCAGGCGCACATCACATAGGTAGCTCCATAACTTTTGGCCTTTTTTACAACCTCCTCCGGCGCATTTGCCAAATCGTTGAATCCAGCACCAACACTGACCACCTTTAAGTTATTTTTGGCAAGCAGCCCCTTAAACTCTTCCTCTGGCATCCCGTAGCTATCCCCTCCTTCCAGAACGGTAATACCCCAGTCGTTTATCAATTTTAAGGTACTGGGAATATCTTCCTTAAACTGATTTCTAAGGCTGTACAATTGTAACCCCACCTCTTGGGCCAAAACATTTGTAGTTCCGAAAAAAACTATGGCTATTAAAAATAGCCATAGAAGTTGTAATTTTTTCATAGTGTGTAGAATTACTTATATTCTTTAAACAACTTAACACTCTCTAGGTTAGCAAATTACCTTCATCATCCCATTCCGCCATATCATTGCGCTTACTTTGGTCCACACATTTGGCAAGCCATTCGGGATCATAGGATTTTCCATGCTTGGCCAACACATCTTCCGGCACTCCGTCCCAAACGTTGGGGGAATTACCTTTATACCCTAAATCCTCAATACCTTCCTTGGAGGTATAATATCCTGTTACGGTTAAATTGCGAATCAGGGAAAAGAATTGTTGCTCATATGTTGGATTTTCCTTGTCCGGAAAGGCAATGGCATCCAAAATCTCCTTTTGCTGTGCCTCGGTAGCGGTTTTAAATTCCACTCCATAATCCTTATTACTTTTGTGGTCCAACCACATTAGACCCCCTTGCAACGGGGTTTGATAAGCGGGGATATCCTTGGCCATGAATTCAATAAAATCTGGCACTCCGGCATCGGTAGCACTGCCATAGGTACCGTTGGCAGGTAAAATTAAAGCACATAAAACACCCAAAGTGGCCATTTCATGTTCATTAAAAAACTGTTCTGCGTAAAGTTTTTTCAGCAATTCTTTTTCTTCCGGGGTTCTCCCGAAATGTTTTTCTTCCTGTACCAAGGCCTCTGCCGCTCCGGCCTCGCCTTCTGTTCCCGGCTTACATCCATTTATGGCCAATCCGCCTGCTACACCACCAAGAATAATGGACTTTATACTTTTTCTTCTATCCATAATACTAGATATTTTGTTTTTTCAATTGCTCAACTATATAATCTGACGTTCTCCATGCCAAGGCCAAGATCGTCCATGTAGGGTTCTTATCCGCTTGGGAAACGAAGGGTCCTGCATCAACAATAAAAACATTATCCACATCGTGCATTTGTTCCCATTTATTGACCACAGAAGTTCTAGGATTGTCCCCCATCCTTGTGGTACCCACCTCATGGATTATTTCTCCAGGGTTAAGCAAACCATAATCCTTGTCTTTTCCGGCCGGCTTCCCGATGACCTGTCCCCCCATATTGTGGATTATTTCCGCGAAGGTTTCTTGCATATGCTTGGCCTGTAGACGTTCGTGATCGGACCACTGGTAGTTAAAGCGCAATACTGGAATACCAAATTCATCTACCTTCCCCGGATCAATTTCGCAATAGTTACTTTCCATGGCTATAGATTCGCCACGACCTGCAAAACCAATCATTGCTCCGTAATATTTCTTTACATCCTCCCTAAGGACATTGCCATAGCCACCAACTTTTTCTCCAAAGAACTCGTTCATGGCATTTGGGTTAAATCCGAAGCCGTAGCTTGGCATCCCCATTCCACCCCAAATTTCTATATGATAACCTCTGGCGAAATCGAGCTTCTTATTGTCCAACCACCAAGGGGTATAGACATGCATCCCTCCAACACCATCTTCGTTGTATGTTTTTCTGTTCATCAGTTCAGGGACAAATCCGGTCATTCCACCACCTGTGGAATCGTGAAGGTACTTCCCTACCACACCGCTACTGTTTCCCAGTCCGGCCGGATGTTGTTTACTTTTGGAATTCAACAGGATTCTTGCGGTACTACAGGCCGATGCGGCCAGTACTACAATTTTTCCCTTTAATCCATATTCCTTGCGATCCTCTTTGTTGACATAAAGTACCCCTGTGGCCTTACCTTCATCATTGGTAGTTACCTCGCGTACCATAGCGTTCACAAAAAGATCTATTTGACCTCCGTTCTTTTGCGCAGGGAATATCAAACAACTTCCTGCCGAAAAATCCGCATATATCTGACAAGACCTTCCACATTGTCCGCAATAAAAACATACTCCACGGTCGTTGTTTATCTTTTTCGTTACCATGGACATCCTTGAAGGAATTACTGGAATATTGGACTTTCTGGCTCCGTCTATATAATACAGTTCATGCAATCTCGGCTTCGGCGCAGGAAGGAAAAACCCATCCGGTTCGTTTTCCAAACCTTCTTTTGACCCAAAAACACCTATTAACTTGTCTACCTTATCATAGTACGGCTTTACATCCTCATAACCAATTGGCCAGTTTTCCCCAAGACCATCAATATCCTTGTGCTTAAAATCGCGCTCACTGAAACGCAAGGAGATACGTCCCCAGTGATTTGTTCTACCCCCTAGCATACGAGACCTAAACCAATTAAATCTTGATCCGTTTTTTTGGGTATAAGGTTCCCCTTCAATTTCCCAACCGCCATATGCAGCATCATATTCCCCAAATGCCCTAGTGGTACTTGCTCCTCTACGTGGAGATTCATACGGCCATTTCAACTGTGTTATCTGTTCTGGATTTTTAGGATCAAAAAACGGCCCTGCTTCCACTACGGCCACTTTTAGCCCCGCTTCGGACAACACTTTTGTGGCCATACCACCACCGGCACCAGACCCAACTATGATGACATCATAAATAGTTGATGTTTCTTTTATCTGCATACTATAAAGAATTAATTTTGACGCTCAATATAAGTTTAAATCGATATTAAATTAAAATTTTTTATCCGAACAACCTTAAAATTCATGTAATTTGACACAAAACCACGGATAATTGATAAAATAATGATTTGCAAAGTCATTAATGGAAAAAACATGAAGTCAATATTAATTTCCTGGACTGTTACTTTAAGTACTTCCCTATTTTAAAGGAGTGCATACCTTTAAATTAAAAATTCTTCAATTGCTCCAAAGCTTCCTTGGCCGTAGCTACCGGAAGCTTACAGGTATGATCCTGACAGACATAAATATAGGTCCCATCATCCGAGTAACGCCCTTTAAACAATGGCATTTCACTATCTTTATTACTACCAACAATCAAGGTGTTGGGTAAATTTTGTTGTTGTAATTCAGCTAACAATGGCTTGGCATCATTGCCCACAACAGCAATTTCATAAAAAGGATAAGCCGTTTTCAACAGAAGGGAATTCCATTTGGAGTAATTATAGGCGTTTTCCTCCAATACCGAAATCATAGAGGAAAGCATGGACCTTGCCTTTAAGGTAGCTTCCTTATCATAATCTATATGTCCCAAAAGAAACAGATTTTCTGCCATAACCGCATTGGGCGAAGGCAATACCCCATCATCGGTTTTAATTATCTGGGCAATTAATTCGTCATCGGAGTTAAAACTGTACATCCCGGAATTTTCATCCGCAAATTTGTCCTTGGCCATTTGATTCATTTCTTTGGCAAAGTCCAAATAGGAATTGGACATTGTTGTACTGTACAATTTTAAAGAGGCATTGGCCAAAAAGGAATAATCCTCCAGAAAACCATCGCTCTTTTTACTTCCCTTTTTATAGGTATGTATCAACTGATCTTTATTCAGACTATTTTTTTCAATAAAACGAAAGACGTCCTCGGCTTTTTCCAAATAAGCAGATTCGTTAAAAACATTATAAGCATCTACAAAACCGTTGATCAACAAGGCGTTCCATGAGGTAATGATCTTATCATCGGTATTTGGCCTAATTCTTTTATTCCTCGCGGTCAAAATTTTGCTTTGCCACCTTGCCTGCACACTGTCCCAATCTTCTGCCGTAATATCATTTTCCTTCATGAAATCCTCATCCCCTGAGTTCCTAAAAAGAACATAGGAATCGTTTTCCCATATATTGGAACGCTTAATATTATAGTATTTGGCAAATAAGTCATAATCGGAACCTAAAACCGACTTTAACTCCTCTTCTTTCCAAACGTAAAATTTACCTTCCTCGCCTTCACTATCGGCATCAATGGCCGCATAATAACCGCCCTCCGGATTTTTCATTTCCCTATCCAAAAAAGCAATAGTCTCTTCCACTACCTTTTTGTACATAGGCTCTTTAAACAACTTATAGGCCTTGGAGTAAAGACTCAATAATTGCGCATTGTCATATAGCATTTTCTCAAAATGCGGCACCTTCCATTGCGCATCGGTACTATACCTATAAAATCCGCCGGCTATATGATCGTATACGCCTCCCCAAGCTATTCTGTCCAAAGTGGTTTTAACAAAATCCATAGCATCCTTATCCTCTGTTAAAACTGCATAATCCAACAGAAAGTCAAGATTAACGGGAATCATAAATTTCTGTGACCCTATATTTCCTCCCCATTTTAAGTCCCAGTTCTCCTTCCATTTTTCAACGCTGTTTTTTAAAACCTCCGGGGTCAACATTCCCAAATCCGAAACCGGCTGTATTATATTTACTTCCTGTATGCCTTGGGCCACCATATCGGCATACTCATTGGCTTTTTTGGGATCGTTCTTATAAAGTTTGCTTACTTCGGCCAAAACTTTGCTCCATTGTTCCTTAGTGTGGTAAGTACCCCCATAAATGGGTTTTCCATTGGGCAGGGTAATCACGTTCAAAGGCCAGCCTCCATTACCATTAATAAGCTGTAAGGCAGTCATATACACATGATCCACATCTGGTCTTTCCTCCCTATCCACTTTTATACTTATGAAGTTTTCATTCATCAATTTGGCCACTTCCTCATCCTCAAAGGTCTCTTCTTCCATTACATGGCACCAATGACAGGATGAATAACCAACACTTACCAATACCAACTTATCCTCCTTTTTAGCATCTTCCAAAGCAGTTGGACTCCATGGTCTCCAATTTACAGGATTGTGGGCATGTTGTAACAAATATGGACTAGTTTCATGAATAAGGTCATTCGTGTATTTATGGTCGTTTTTCTGACCTTTTATATCGGAACAGGAAAATAAGATCATTGTCAACAGAAAAAATAGATTACAAAAAGAAAGCCTAAGGCACATATTTCGGGTCATAAACTGCAAATATTGTTCAGTTTTGAAAAATACAACAAATCATTTCAATTATAGTAGAATAAAATAAAGTTCTGCGCCCATAAAACTGTTAATTTTCGACCGCAGCCTGCTTTTTTTGCAACACAAACCATTCATATAGCTCCTTGTTTTCATATGCCTTGTCCCATGCATTATGACCTACACCCTTGTAAATCGTAAAATCCACATTGTATCCCATTTCCTTTAATTTAGCAACCATTTCAATGGATTCCGATATGGGAATAGACTTATCCTGATCACCATGATAAACACGGATCGGCATATTTTTATTGATCCAAGAAGCATACGGCACAGGGGTCATTCCGCAAACTACGGCCAAGGCGGCAAATTTATCCGGATATTGGACCGCCATTTCCCAGGCTGCACCCCCACCCCTACTAAGGCCGGTAAGGTATATTTTATTTTCGTCCACCTTATTGGTGGCAATGATACTGTCCAGGAGTTGATTTACTGCCCTAGTGTTCCACCACATTTTTTCTTGGGGATTCTGTGGGGCCAAGATTAGAAAAGGAAATTTCTTGCCACCGGAAATTAGTTTTGGGGGGCCGTTTCGCTTAACAGATTTTAAATCCCCCCCGGATTCTCCTCCGCCATGTAAAAAAAGCAACAAGGGAAACTTTTCCTCCGGATCTACCTCATAATTCCCTGGGTAATATAGGTAATACCTTAAGGTTTCGGAGGTAACAACCTCCATTTTGGAATTGATCAGTTCGGGAGAGGCTTGGGAGGCACAGCCTTCAAAAATAAAGAGGCAGCAAAAAATTAAAACTATAGTTTTCATTGGTTCATTTATATTGTTTGATTTGGGAATCCCTATCTTTGCTGAAGGCCATATCCCAAAAATATCATAGATATCAATCAGTATTCCAAATTGGTTGAAAATCCGCAAATTGATGCATTTTTATTTAACTTACCCGCTGTTTATACTTTTATTTAACATTCAGGATTATTCCTTAAACAAAAAATAGAATAATAGTTATAAATGTCTAAATGTATTTTCTTTTCGGGTTTTCGTTTTACTTTGGTACATTTATCCAGCAAACAAAAAATTTAGTATGAAGAAAGTCATCACTTTCGGTGAGATCCTTTTAAGACTGTCTACCGAAAGACACCTTCGGTTTTCGCAGGCCACCAATTTTAACGCTACCTATGGAGGCGGAGAGTTTAACGTAGCGGTATCCCTAGCCAATTATGGGTTTGATGCTGAATTCGTTACCCGTTTGCCAAAAAACGACATAGGGGAATGTGCCCTTCAAGAAATTAGAAAACACAACGTGGCCACCACCAATATACAGTTTGGTGGAGACCGTCTTGGAATTTATTTTTTGGAAACAGGCGCCGGTACCCGGGGAAGCAAGGTGGTCTATGATAGGGCCAACAGTGCCATTGCAGAAATAGAGACAAACACTATAGATTGGAAGGCAGTATTCAAGGATGCCAATTGGTTTCACTGGAGCGGGGTTACCCCGGCAATTTCCAGTAAGGCGGCGGCCGTTTGCTTAGAGGCGGTGAAGGCTGCCCATAAAATGGGAATTACTATTTCATCGGATTTGAATTATCGTTCCAAATTATGGAAATACGGGAAAGAGCCAAAAGATATTATGCCTGAACTCTTAAAGTACAGCAATGTTATTTTAGGGGATCTGGATACGGCCTTTTTTATGACAGGACAGGAACCGCAAGATCCTGACTATCAAGATATGGACTCCTTGCCGGAACTGTACGACCTGCTTTACAAAGGCTCTCCGGACCTAAGTTATGTGGCCACAACTTTGCGTTATTCCGTAAATGCTTCGCATCAAAAAATAGGCGGAATCCTATATGACGGAAAAAAAATACACTATGCAAAAATAAGGGAGGTAACCCCTGTGGTCGACCGGGTAGGGAGTGGCGATGCCTTTATGGGAGGCTTGATATACGGGCTTTTACAAGACAAAATAGATAATCAAAAAACAATAGATTTTGCCGCGGCTGCCTGCTGTATCAAGCACACTATTACAGGCGATTTCAACTTGGCCACCCTTGAAGAGATTGAGCAATTGGCAGGGGGGAATTCCTCTGGAAAAGTAAGCAGGTAAAACAAATAAAACTTATGTCACAATTTTCAAGAATTGAAGTAGCCGCATTAATGAAAGAAACGGGACTTGTACCCTTGTTCTATCATCCGGATGTGGATTTGGGAAAGAAAATATTAAAAGCATGCTACAATGGTGGTGCGCGATTAATTGAATTTACGGCACGTGGGGATTTCGCCCATGAAGTATTTGCCGAACTAAATAAATTTGTCATTAAGGAATTGCCAGAAATGGCGGTAGGTGTAGGATCGGTAACCGATGCAGCAGCAGCCTCCCTTTATATGCAAATGGGTGCCAATTTCATTGTAACCCCTTCCTTGCGCGAAGATATTGCCGTGGTCTGTAATAGAAGAAAAGTATTATGGAGTCCGGGATGTGGCTCCCTAACAGAAATAAACAGGGCTGAAGAATTGGGCTGCGAAATTATAAAATTATTCCCTGGTGCCAATTACGGACCAGACTTTGTAAAAGCTATTAAAGGACCACAACCATGGACCAGTGTTATGCCAACAGGCGGGGTAACCTTGGAGGAATCCAATTTAAAAGGATGGTTCAATGCAGGGGTTACCTGTGTAGGCATGGGTTCTAACCTAATTAGCAAAACGGTAGTGGAAAACAGGGATTACAGTGGCCTGGAACAATCGGTAAGGGAAACATTGGCCCTAATCAAAAGAATACGGAGCTAGCAATAAGACCCATCAATTGCCCAGCTATTATTGTTATAATAAACGTAAAACCTCTGATATTCACGAAATCAGAGGTTTTTTTTTATTTCCAAATATTGTTTCCCTAGGAAGGAAGCTTGATATACTTTACAGGGATCTTCTTATTCCCAATTCCAGCCCCCTTAATTCTGCAAGCCCCCTAAGCCTACCTATGGCAGAATACCCTGGGTTTGTCTTTTTCCTAAGGTCGTCCAACATTTTATGACCGTGATCTGGCCGCATTGGCATCCTTAAATCTTTTCTTCCGGCAGCACTTCTCTTTTGTTGCTCCTCTACCAAGGCTTTTAGCACGCCGAACATGTCTACATCCCCGGCCAAATGATCGGCCTCATGAAAATTACCTTTTTCATCGCGCTCTGTACTTCTTAGGTGCATGAAATGTATACGATGCCCCAAGCGTTTCACCATACCCACCAAATCATTGTCTGCCCTAACCCCAAAAGAGCCGGTACAAAAGGTGAGTCCGTTGTTGGGACTATCCACTGCCTTATAAAGATCAAGAATGTCCTGCTCTGTACTTACTACCCTTGGCAATCCCAAAATTGGATAAGGTGGGTCATCAGGATGTATACACATACGCACCCCTTCTTTTTCGGCAATTGGGATTATACTCTGTAAAAAAGAGAACAGATGTTGCTTTAGTTCCTTGGCACCAATTTGGTCATAGGTTGCCAAAATCTGATTAAACTCCTTTAAACTATATCCTTCTTCGGCCCCGGGAAGTCCAGCTATAATATTCTGTACCAATTTTTTTTGATCCTTCTCCGAAGTCTTTTCCAAATATTCCTTGGCCGCTTTCTGTTCTTCCTTGGAGTATGATTTTTCAGCCCCTGGACGTTTCAATAAAAAAAGTTCAAAAGCCGCAAAGGCGTCCTTTTCAAACCTCAAAGCCGTAGACCCATCCTCCAGTTCATAGTCTAGATTGGTCCGCGTCCAATCCAAAACGGGCATAAAATTGTAACAAATAGTATCAATCCCACAGGATCCCAAATTAGAGATGGTGATCTTATAGTTCTCCACATACTTCTGAAAATCGCCCTGTTGCGTCTTAATACTTTCATG
>TARA_R110002153_G_scaffold137685_14_pt1 | contig 12249 bp, 12 predicted proteins | sample TARA_R110002153 | Tara Oceans TARA_R110002153 (sample SAMEA4398193) | marine metagenome | biome: Polar Biome; feature: [SRF] surface water layer (ENVO:00010504); material: water (ENVO:00002006), including particulate matter (ENVO:01000060) such as... | depth 5 m
CCGTAGGGAAACCAGCGCCGCCACGACCACGTAGGCCTGAAGCCTTAACTTCATCAACAACCCAATCACGGCCCTTTTTAATAAAGCTGGCTGTTTTATTCCAATCTCCACGCTTTTGCGCATCTTTTAGTGAAAAAGATTCAAAGCCAAAAAGATTGGTATATATACGGTCTTTATCGTCTAACATCTCGTAACTTCCTTAAATGACATTCGCTTTTTTAGCTTCAGCTTCTAATGTTGTTGGGCCAGAAGCCGCCATTGAGGCTCTACGTCCGGTTTGTGAACCGACGGTGATTTTCTTACCGGCTTTAAGCTGATCGAGCATCGTCACCATTATATCTTCATCGAGGTCTTCATAATAATCATCATTAATCTGAACCATTGGTGCATTCACGCAAGCGCCTAGGCACTCAACTTCCATTAATGTAAATAAACCATCATCAGTCGATTCCCACATTTTTATACCTAAATGCTGTTCGCAAATATTCTTGATTTTACCTGCGCCGCACAGCCAGCATGGTGTTGTGCCGCAGATTTGAACCAAATATTTACCGACAGGAGCAAGATTATACATTGAATAAAATGTTGCCACTTCATAGACCTTCATTGCTGGCATATCTAAGATGACACCAATATGATCCATTGCTGCGCGTGATATCCAACCGCCATAAGGCTTCGTCGCTTTTGCGCCTTCATCGGCGGTTTGACGCTGCGCTAAATCAAGCAAGCCCATAACGGCGCTTGCTTGGCGGCCTTTAGGGTAATTCGCGATTATTTCATTGCCTAATTTTTTGTATTTTGCACTAAAGGCAAATGTCTCAGGCTGATAATCAGCCTCTAAATCAAATGGTTTTCTCATCGGTCAATTTCTCCAAAAACGATATCAAGCGAGCCAATAATTGTAACGGCATCCGCCAGCATGTGGCCTTTTGTCATGAAGTCGAATCCTTGCAAATGCAAGAAGCCCGGGGCGCGAATATGGCAGCGATAAGGACGGTTCGTCCCGTCAGCGACCAAATACACACCGAACTCACCTTTTGGCGCTTCAACGGCTGTGTAAGTTTCCCCCGCAGGCACGTGATAGCCTTCGGTGAATAATTTAAAGTGGTGAATCAGCGCTTCCATAGATTGCTTCATCTCGGCGCGCGGTGGCGGTGCGACTTTATAATCATCAACCGTCACTTGGCCTTTAGGCATTTGCTCGAGGCACTGTTTCATAATTCTTATGGATTGATACATTTCTTCAACGCGAATCAAGTAACGCGCATAACAATCACCCGTTTTACCGATTGGCACATCAAAATCTAATTTATCATAGACTTCATAAGGCTGAGATTTACGCAAATCCCACGCAACGCCAGAACCACGGAGCATTGGCCCTGTAAAGCCCCAATCGAGAGCTTCTGATTTTTTAACAACGCCAATATCGACGGTGCGTTGTTTAAAGATGCGGTTTTCACTTAACAGGCCTTCAAGGTCAGCAATATGGTGAGGCAGCTGTTCAATCCAGTCCATCATATCTTCGGCTAGGCCTGCGGGCATATCACGCGCTACCCCGCCTGTGCGGAAGTAATTGGCGTGCAGACGAGCGCCACTAGCGCGTTCATAAAACTCCATGCCTTTTTCACGCTCTTCAAACATCCAAAGCGCAGGCGTAATCGCGCCAACATCCAGAGCGAATGTTGTAAGGTTCAACAAGTGATTTAAAATACGGCCATGTTCAGCGAATAACACACGAATATATTGCGCGCGCTGTGGCACAGTAATGCCTAATAATTTTTCAGTCGCCAGAGTGAACGCATGTTCTTGGTTCATTGGCGCCACATAATCAAGGCGGTCAAAATATGGCAGCGCTTGCATATATGTTTTATATTCAATCAGCTTTTCTGTGCCGCGATGAAGCAAGCCAATATGCGGATCAGCCCGTTCAACAACTTCGCCATCCATTTCAAGAACCAAACGCAAAACGCCGTGTGCGGCTGGGTGCTGTGGGCCAAAATTGAAGGTAAATGGCTTAATTTGTGTTTCGTCTGAAAGATCAACAGATTCTGTAACTTTTTCTAATGCTGACATTATATACTATTCCTTATTCTTGGCGACGTCATGAGCGTCCGCCTGAACACCATTAGGGGTTGGCTTCCAGCCGAACTCAGGCTGAGCCGCTTTTTCATCACCGGGAAGCTGAACATCGGTCATACCTTCCCAAGGACTTATATTATCAAAAGAGCGGAAATCTTGCGTTAATTGAACAGGCTCATAGACAACGCGTTTTTCTTCTTCGCTATAGCGCAATTCCACATAACCGCTAAGTGGGAAATCTTTACGCAATGGATGACCTTCAAAGCCATAATCGGTAAGGATACGGCGCAAATCAGCGTGATTAGAAAAGGCAACGCCGAACAGGTCAAAGATTTCGCGTTCCATCCAGCCCGCTGCGCTATAGACAGATGTCGCCGACGGCACTATATCCTGCTCACCGGCGCTGGTTTTAATGCGAATACGGTCATTATTCGTCATTGAAAGCAAGTTATAGACAATGGAAAAACGCTCTGTATGGTCAGGGTAATCAACAGCTGTCACATTGATAAGCTGCGTAAAGCGGCAACGTGCGTCATCACGTAAGAATTTAAGAACAAGGCAAATATCATCGCGCTGCACTGTTAAGCAAAGCTCATCTTTTTGCCATTCGCGTGAGACAAGATAATCTTTTAAATTTTTTGCTATATAAACAGCCATTTCTTCGCGTGAAGCCTGCAAGCACGCATCATCAACGTCATGCTCTGCTGCGCTTTCATTATTTGTATCGTCTGGTGTAGTGACCATGTATCTATTCCCGAATAGTCTTTATTCATTAATATCGTGTTGATTATAAAATTAGCGAATAATCCGCGTATCTTCACGTTGAATTTTCTTTTGCAATTGCAACAAGCCATAAACCAGAGCTTCCGCCGTTGGTGGACAGCCCGGCACATATATATCAACGGGCACAATACGATCGCAACCACGCACAACAGAATATGAGTAATGATAATACCCGCCGCCATTGGCGCAAGAGCCCATAGATATAACCCAACGCGGCTCAGGCATTTGGTCATAGACTTTGCGCAAAGCTGGCGCCATTTTATTGGTCAGCGTACCCGCAACGATCATGACATCTGATTGGCGTGGTGATGGACGCGGAATAATACCGAAGCGGTCAAGGTCATAACGGCTCATATAAGCGTGGATCATTTCAACAGCGCAGCATGCAAGACCGAAAGTCATCGGCCATAAAGAGCCTGTGCGTGCCCAGTCAAATAATTTATCGCTCTGAGTCAGTAAATAGCCTTTTTCTTCGATATGTTTATTAATCGCAGAGGCTACAACATCTTGCTTATCAGCAGGAGGCAAAGCCTGATTTGTTTTCAAATCATAGGCCGGCGCGTTAAAATTATGACGATCATGTCCCATAGTGATAAATACCTTGTGTTAGTAATTGATACGGCGTGATGTGAAGTGGCTAACTAAGCCCTATTCCCAATCAAGCGCACCTTTATTCCATTCGTAAATAAAGCCAATAGTCAAAACGCCCAAAAACGTCATCATTGACCAAAAGCCAAATAAGCCAATGGCGCCGAGTGAAATAGCCCATGGAAACAAGAAGGCGATTTCAAGGTCAAAAATAATGAACAAAATCGCGACCAGATAAAACCGCACATCAAATTTACTATGCGCATCAGAAAAAGCATCAAAGCCACATTCGTAAGCCGAAAGCTTTTCAGCATCGGGATTACTCGGGCCGACGATTATCGAAGCAATAAACATCGCCAACGATACGCCAGAGGCGATAAATATAAATATCAACACTGGAAGATATTCCAGCAAAAGTTCATTTGGAGCCATGATTCTTCCTTTTAACTCAATGCGAGGACAGTTTACTGGAAAATCCTAATATAAACTAGCCCTTTAACCATATTGATTCACCGCTTTTTAGCCATCGTTACAAATAGACCGTGATTGGTATAACCTTGAACTGACGAACAGTTATGAGAGGCACTGAAGTGAAAACCAGACATGAAAAAAGCCCTCAAAAATGAGGGCTTTCTTACATATTGCAAATGGCGCGAACGACGGGACTTGAACCCGCGACCTCCGGCGTGACAGGCCGGCGTTCTAACCAACTGAACTACGTCCGCCGATTGCAATGAGGGTTTTTTACAGCGTCCGATGCTCGGTGTCAACGACCTTTTTCATTTTTTTTATATTTTTATACATTATATGAGCTTTTATGCAGATAAAGCCTGTGGTGAAGCGATAAATGGTAAATTCAAAGATGTGGCCACTCCGCTATGTGTAACCTCACCTTGGCAAATATTTAAGCCCTGACGCAAACCAGAATCACTTAACAAGGCCTCTTTCCAACCTTTATTCGCAATACTCAGCGCATAAGGCAGCACAGAGTGATTCAAAGCCAAGGCTGATGTTAACGGCACAGCCCCCGGCATATTGCCCACACAATAATGCGTAATACCATCAACAACATAAGTAGGCTCATTGTGAGTCGTTACATGTGATGTTTCAAAGCAACCGCCTTGGTCAATAGAGACATCAACGAGCACAGCGCCCTTTTGCATGGTCTTGAGCATATCCTTGGTAATGATTCGTGGCGCTGATTCGCCTGGGATCAAAACCGTACCGACAACAAGGTCCGCGGTTTGAATAAAACGCTCTACAATATCAATATTGGAATAAACAACATTGGCACGGCCACGGAAATAATCGTCCAAATAACGCATACGATCATTATTGCGTTCTAATATAGTTACATTAGCGCCTAAACCTGTGGCCATTTGCGCCGCATTGAAGCCTGCAACGCCCCCACCAAGAATAAGTACTTCTGCTGGCTTAACACCGGGAACGCCGCTTATGAGGCGTCCTGTGCCGCCTTTATGCTTTTGTAAGTAATATGCGCCGACCTGAACCGATAAACGCCCGGCTATTTCACTCATTGGCGCCAATAAAGGCAGGCCCTGATTATTTCTACCAGTAACCGTCTCATAAGCAATAGCCACACAGCCCGAATCAATTAACGCTTTTGCCTGCGCCGGATCAGCAGCAAGATGCAAATAAGTGAAGATGATTTGATCCTTGCGTATAAGCTTAAATTCAGCTGGCAGAGGCTCCTTAACCTTAATAATCATCTCTGCACGCTCAAAGACCTCTTCTGCCGTGGTGACGATCTCTGCGCCAACATCCTTAAAATCTTGATCAGAGAAATTAATGCCAAGACCTGCACCGGCTTGCACCATTACTTGATGACCATTTGTGGTGAATTCTTTGACCGATGAAGGCACTAAGCCAACGCGATGTTCTTGTTGCTTGATTTCACTAGGGATACCGATAAGCATAGCGAGACTCCTTGCTGCTGTATATTGCTGCTATAGTTAAATAACTGCGCGGATCATACCGCAGCGCAAAGAACATTTATATACGCAGTGCAGCATAACAATAAGATGAGAATACACAAAGAGCGCCCTTAAAATTAGAGCGCCGCATATGCAATATAATGATTTTGATAATGATTTTAGAAAAATGGTGGGCGGTGAGAGGCTCGAACTCCCGACCCCCTCGGTGTAAACGAGGTGCTCTACCAACTGAGCTAACCGCCCTTTATGTGATGCGCTAAAAGCAACACCGTGCGTGTTTGGTGAGCATTTTCTAATGGATATTTACCATGCGGTCAAGCACAAAAAGATAAAAACTTAAAAAAACTAGAATAACATTCATTCCCGCCCCTATTTTTACAGTGTAATATCTAGAAAATAAGTCCTATAACGCTACAGAGAACAAACATAAAAAAACCCAGCCTCGCATATATGCAGAGCTGGGTTTTTAAAATTTTGATAAGTCAGTAAAAGAAATTAAACGTTTACTGTGTCTTTAAGACCTTTACCAGCTTTGAAAGCAGGTACTTTAGAAGCTTTGATTTGGATCTCAGCGCCAGTTTGTGGGTTACGGCCAGTACGAGCAGCGCGTTGTTTCACATCAAAAGTACCGAAACCAACGAGTTGAACGCTGTCGCCATTGCTCAATGTTGTAGATACTGTATCGATGAAAGATGAAAGTGCTTTTTCAGCTTGTGCTTTAGTTAGCTCTGATTTGTCCGCAATTGCGTCAATAAGTTCTTTTTTGTTCATAATGGCTCTCCCATAAGAGTTTTTAAGTTAAAACAGATTCCCTTAACACCAATAAAAATAATTTAGGTGCATCCAGAAAAAATATTACACAATACCAAATTGTATAAGGTGGTCCCCCCTCAGGCCTTGTCTTGCAAGACTTTTAGGTGATTCTGTTTTATGCCGAATCAAAGAAAAACTCAATGCCTAATCACATCATTTTCGTCTTTTTCTACCGAATCTGTGGCTATTTCTTCAATTTTCTCACTTTTTTCAGGATTATTGGAAAATGAGATAGGCTCCGGAAGCCTTACAAGCGCGTGAAGTAGCACTTCTTCGATGGTTTCTACCGGCACAATCTCGAGTCCTTTTTTGACATTTGCAGGGATATCCGCCAAGTCTTTTTCATTTTCGAGGGGGATAAGAACCTTTTTAACGCCGCCGCGAAGCGCCGCTAAGAGCTTTTCTTTTAACCCACCAATCGCTGTGACGTATCCGCGAAGGTTCACCTCACCCGTCATTGCAATGTCAGAATGGATCTCAATATCGGTTAAAGCCGAGACAATCGCCGTGACCATCGCCGCACCTGCCGAAGGGCCATCTTTAGGAACTGCGCCCGCAGGTACGTGAACATGGATATTCTTTTTGGTTAATTCATCATAATTAATGCCCAAACCATTCGCACGAGACTTAATCAACATTTCAGCAACCGTGATTGATTCACGCATAACGTCTTTGAGGTTACCCGTTGTTGTCACTTTACCATCTTTACCTGGTGTTGTGACCGCCTCAATAGAAAGTAAATCACCGCCAACTTCTGTATAGGCAAGCCCCGTTACGACGCCAACACGATCGCTCTCCCCTGCTTCGCCATAACGATGGCGCTCTACGCCCGCATAACGTGGAAGGTTTTTCGGTGTGATTTTGATGCTTTCTTTGCCTTTAAGCAAAATTTCTTTGATTGCTTTACGGCACAGATTCGCTAATTCACGTTCAAGGTTACGTACCCCCGCTTCACGCGTGTAAAAACGAATAAGATTTTTGATAGCTTGGTCTGTAATACTAAACTCATCTTTTTTCAGCCCAGCCATCTTCAACTGTTTTTTCAATAAATGGCGGTTAACGATTTGCAGCTTTTCATCTTCTGTATAGCCAGAAATGTTAATCACTTCCATACGGTCCAATAATGGACGCGGCATATCCATTGAATTCGATGTACAGATAAACATGACATCAGACAAATCATAATCAACTTCCATATAGTGGTCGTTGAATGTTTCATTTTGTTCCGGGTCAAGAACCTCCAACATAGCCGAAGACGGATCACCGCGCGAATCAGAAGACATTTTATCAATTTCATCAAGCATCATAAGCGGGTTTGACTTACCCGCCTTCTTCATGCCTTGAATGATTTTACCTGGCATAGCGCCTATATAGGTACGTCTATGGCCGCGAATCTCACTTTCATCACGCACGCCACCAAGTGAAATACGAATAAATTCACGATTAGTGGTTTTGGCGATTGATTTACCCAGCGAGGTTTTACCAACGCCTGGCGGTCCCATCAAACAAATGATCTGGCCTTTAACTTTATTGGTACGTTGCTGTACGGCTAAATACTCCAAAATACGTTCTTTAACTTTTTCTAAGCCGTAATGATCTTTATCAAGAATCTTTAACGCGGCTTTGATGTCTTTTTTAACGCGCGATTTCTTTTTCCATGGAATAGCGGTCATCCAATCCAGATAATTACGCACAACAGTCGCCTCGGCTGACATCGGGCTCATCTGGCGCAATTTTTTGATCTCAGCTTCACATTTTTCCTTGGCCTCTTTACTCATTTTGAGCTTTTCAATTTTTTGCTCAATTTCGCCAATTTCATCAACGCCGTCTTCGCCTTCACCAAGCTCTTTTTGAATCGCCTTCATTTGTTCGTTCAAATAATATTCGCGCTGCGTTTTTTCCATTTGCTGCTTCACGCGGCTGCGAATACGCTTCTCGACTTGCAAGACGCCAATTTCGCCTTCCATATAGCCAAAGATTTTTTCTAAACGGTCCGTCGTATTAAACAGGCCGAGCAAATCTTGTTTTTCATCAAGCTTAAGGGCCAAATGAGACGCAATCGAATCAGCCATCTTGCTTGGCTCTTCAATTTGATTAACGGAGACAATAACTTCTGGTGGAATTTTCTTATTCAGCTTCACATATTGTTCAAATTGCGTTGCGACGGCGCGGCTTAATGCGTCGAGTTCTTCAGTGCGTTCCGATTCGTCCTTAAGAATGTCGCCCTTAACTTCTAAATATGTATCTGTTTTCACAAATTCTGAAATGCGCACACGCTCAGTGCCCTCGACTAATACTTTAACTGTGCCATCTGGGAGCTTTAATAACTGTAATATCTTACCAATCGTACCAATATCGTGCAGGTCTTTATCGCCGGGATCATCCTGACTAGGCTCTTTTTGAGTAACCAGCAAGATTTGCTTATCTTCGTTCATCACTTGTTCAAGTGCATTAACTGATTTTTCGCGACCAACAAATAGCGGCACGATCATATGAGGGAAAACGACAATATCGCGCAAAGGCAATACAGGATAAACAGCAGCTTCGGTGGATGGTGTATTGGTATTAAACATTGCGTATAAAACTCCCGCGATTAGTTGTGTCCATGATTCAGATTATAGGCCAATACTAATCATTTGGTTAATTTTTTTTATATATCAAGAAAAAAGCCTGTAAATTTATTACAGGCTTTAAATTCATTACGATAAAAACAAGAATTACTTCTTAGGTTTTTTGCTGTCATCTGCAGGTTTTGCTTCTTCGCGCGTAGCAACAACGTGGTCAATAAGACCGAAAGCTTTTGCTTCATCAGCGCTCATGAAGTTATCACGATCCATCGCTTCTTCAAGAACCTTAATTTTTTGACCTGTGTGCTTGGCATACATATCATTCAAGCGGCTACGTAGAGTTAAGATCTCTTTCGCACGAATTGCAATGTCTGATGCTTGACCTTGTGCGCCGCCTAAAGGTTGGTGGATCATTACACGTGAGTTCGGCAATGCGTAACGCTTGCCTTCTGCGCCAGCCATAAGCAAGAACGAGCCCATAGAGCAAGCTTGACCAATACACACCGTTGAAACGTTAGGCTTTATGTACTGCATTGTATCGTACATAGCCAGACCAGCAGTAACGCTGCCACCCGGAGAGTTAATGTAAAAAGAAATATCTTTAGTTGGATTTTCTGATTCGAGGAATAATAACTGCGCACAGATCAATGTGGAGACGTGATCATTCACTTCGCCTGAAAGAAAGATGATGCGTTCTTTCAAAAGACGCGAGAAGATATCAAAAGCGCGCTCACCGCGATTTGTGCTTTCAATAACCGTCGGCACTAAATTGTTCATTTGCGTGTCTAATGGGTTGTGAAGTTGCATATACAGTACTTTCTTTATAATTAGCTTTATAATTTATAGCGTCAGTAAAAACGCTATATAGATTGATTCCTTACAGAATCTACAAGCTTGTTTGCTTTTCCGCAAGGTGTTGCCTGCGCTTTATTCCATTTTTATCCCATAAGAATAAGTTTTTTTAATAGCCGCCGCTTCCGCCAGCCCCACAAGGTAGGTTCTTATGAAGGTACCACATAGCTGCGCAAGCCACGGGAATTGTGATCGGCGCTGCAATTATAGCTGCCGCGATTATAAATTTACCTCTCGTTGATAGCTTTTTTTCGCACGCCGCTTCGAAATCATCTGTTAGCGATGTCTTAGTCTCAACACTCACCGTATTATCCATGTCGATGTTCTTTTCCTTTATTTTTAAAGATACGAATTAATAACCGCCTGAATTAACGCAGCAGCCTATTGATTTTGATATATAGCGTATGAGTGGCTTTAAAACAGGAGAAGCCACGACAACGCCCGCACAGATAAATTTTTCTTTCAGGCACGGTGGTGTCCCTGTGGCTTCAGTGAAAGCCGCTTTTAATGCGCTGTATGAGCTTAGTCTGTTTAAATCATCTTCTTCATGTGTTTCGATGATATCGAGGGTTTGTGCTTGTGTCATTATATGGTCTTTCTTTATCGATTCTCTATTATTAAGCTTTTCCTGCGGGGCCGTAACGACCTGGCGCCATGATATTATGCGGGTCTAAACCGCGCTTGAGTTTTCGTATCGTGTCAAAAAAGTGACTATTATCTTCATCGCCATACCACCCCATTGTGTCAATATGCGCACGATGCGGTAGATACCCCAAACGCTTACCTTCTTCGAAGAGCTCTTTATGATATGCATCGACAGCAGGTTTTTCAGTCTCGGGATCAAAAAAGATATGTATGCCTGCTGAAATCCATGTCTCGCTTTCAACGCACAGATTCCATGTTGGGTATATACCGTGCTTGATAGATATCTGTTTGAACATTTGCAAGAATAAATGAACATCTTTACCGCGCAGTGGAATAATCGGCCAATACCAAATAAGTCCTGATTGCGTAATGTCCTGATCGAGCGATTCGTCATCTTTAGGCGGCAAGTTCAAGTGATGATAAGTATAATTAAGCGCCTTCATTTGCGGGCGCCCTTTCATGTAATCATACATCTCAGCAATAAGGCCGATATTATCGACGACAAAACGTTTCATCTTTGTGCGGTTAAACAGCTTAGGGCGCTTATTAACCTTCTCTATCAATTCATCTGTGACAAAGACAAAATCATGCGCAACAGGTTTTAATATACGCTGCATTGATTTTATCGCAGCTTTTGTTATTTCTGTGCTGGCGTGAATAGAACCATACGCCGTCCAGTTATTTATATCATCCATTTGCTGCCATAGATCAGCGGGCGACAAGACGGCGTCATCATCGCGCTTGCCCTGCTCCGCGCTCATGCGGTTACCAAGGTCAATCGTATTCACTATGCCGCCGAGGCGCTGCTTAACTTCGCGGAACTTATCAGTAAGCGCGGTTAGGCTTACATCATCATGTGGACGGAAATAGAACAAGGTCACTTGCTCTGGCCGCCGCGCTAAAGCGAAACTTGCTTGCGTCACAATGCCAAAGGAGCCTTGCGAAAACAAACCGTCAATATAAGGCCCCACGCCCCATTTATAAGCACGGCTGATCTCAGGCGCGCCCGCATCATCCAAAAGCGGCTGATACATATCACCATCAGGCAGAACCGCACGCAGCGACATTAGCGAAGAAAAGCGGTCTGTGTGGGGCATCATGCCATGCCCACGGTCAAGCGCATTGCCCATAACCGAGCAATGGGCACTTGAAGCAATGGCTGAATACATAAAGGGGTAATCATTTTTGCTTAAGAACTGCTCAAGCTGGCTTTGGGTCACGCCCGGCTCGACCGTAACGATACCTAAATCAGTATCAAAATCTAAAATACGGTTCATTTTATGCAGGTCAACAATAACGCAATTATCTACAGCGGGGTTAGCGCCGCCAAAGCCCCAATTACGCCCAGTACTAACTGGATAAAGCGGCACTTTATGTTCGACAGCGATTTTAACCAAGGCTTGGATCTGCGCTTCATTTTCAGGCAGCAAAATACCGTGAATATACCGTTTGCTCTGTGAACAGCAATTTTGATATTTACCGACGCCCGAATCATCCGTTACAACGCCTGCACCGCCCAGAACTTCACGCCACTTATCTAACGCCATAGTCAGCTCACGCGTAAATAACGCGACAATGTTTGATTCTGTATTCTCTGTACTCATAATCAGGCCTTTCTTGAATGCTGATAGCGTCCGGGGGATATAAGATTATTCGGGTCGATTTCGGATTTAACTTGGCTTAGCGCCTTTTCAAAACTCTTATTCGTATTGGAAGCCTCACCATACCAATCCATAGCGTCAATATGCGCGCGATACGGTAGGTAATGCGCTTTCTTACACGCTTCGAAAAGCGCTTTATGACAGGCCATTGCTTTTTCTAGCTCCGTGGCTGGGTCAAACATGATGGGCAACAAAGCGGTAATACATTGCTCAGATATTGTGGTCATTGAAATGACGGGGAATATACCGAACTGCGCACAAACATCTTTGGCTATCGCTTCAAAATTAAGTAAGTCCTTACCCTTC
>TARA_R110002153_G_scaffold268679_1_pt1 | contig 12249 bp, 24 predicted proteins | sample TARA_R110002153 | Tara Oceans TARA_R110002153 (sample SAMEA4398193) | marine metagenome | biome: Polar Biome; feature: [SRF] surface water layer (ENVO:00010504); material: water (ENVO:00002006), including particulate matter (ENVO:01000060) such as... | depth 5 m
GCGCGTTGATGTGGACGGCACAGGCGTACCTCTGCTGCACAAGTTTACAATGGGCGGTAACGGCTACAAGCTGCTAGACCTCATGCCTTGCGACAACGTGCCATTCGCTGTGTTCGAGTGCGACCCAGAGCCTCACGCATTCTATGGCCGGTCTATTGCTGACCTGATCATGAACGACCAAGACGCATCTACGTCAATGCTCCGTGGCATGCTAGACAACGTGGCCCTGACCAATCAGCCACGGCAGCAGGTAGTAGAAGACCTGACCAATATGGACGACGTGCTCAATAACGAGATTGGTGCCATTGTCCGGGTTAAGCAGATGGGCGCTATACAAGACCTCTCTGTGCCCTTCATTGCAGGCAGCACACTACCCGCCATGCAGTACATGGACGAGCAGACAGAGCAGAAGACAGGCGTATCTAGGGCATCACTAGGCCTAGACCCGGACGCTCTCCAGAACGCCACGGCGACGGCAGTAGCAACTACTATGCAGGCAGGTGCCGGGCAGGTAGAGGTTATTGCTAGGAACTTCGCAGAGGGCGGCATGCGTCAGATGTTTAAGCTTATGCTAGACCTCATGATTAAGAACACAACTGACGAAGAGATGATGCGCCTCAATGGCAAGTTTATCCCTGTTGATCCTCGTGTCTGGAACTCGGCAATGGACCTCTCTATCAACGTCGGCCTGGGCACCGGAAAGGATGAGACTAAGATCACTGCGCTCAACCAGGCTCTACAGTATCAGATCCAGATGTACCAGACTTACGGCCCGCAGAACGGTCTAGTGACTATGACGCAGATCCGCAACTCTCTAGGCGACATCCTGTCTATGTCTGGCGTTCGCAATGCAGATCGCTACTTCGCCCCTATGGACCCACAGACTGAGGCAGCTCTACAGGCAATGGCTGAAGAGGCCCAGAAAGCTTCGGCGCAAGAGCAAATTGATCCTAACCAGGCTTATCTACAGGCCGAGCAGATGAAGGTTCAAGCTAACGCTCAGACCGATGCTGCTAAGATGCAGATGGAGATGGCTAAGGCGGCTGCTAAAGATGACCTGGAGCGTGATAAGATGGACCAAGACCTCATGCTTAAGACTGCTGAGATCTATGGCAAGTATGAGACCAGTGTTGAAACAGAGAAGCTCAGGGCGCTCCAACGCGCTCCAAGAGGTGTATAATTGGATATCAAACAGCGAGCTGCTCGAGCCAGGGCTTTACTGGCAGATGAGAACTTCAGGACCGTCATGGACGAACTGAGGGACGAGCAGGTCAACATTTTCTTGAACTCTGGGTCGACGGATTCAGAACTCAGGGAAGAAGCGCACTCCATAGTGAGTGCATTAAGCAAGATCGAGGGACGACTCCAATCCGCTATAACGGACGAGAAGATCTTCGAGAAACGTAAGTAACAAAAGGAATCAGGACCGTGGATACGACTGATATGGACGGCAGCATAGACTCCGTCGCAGACAGCCTCATTGTAGGCAACGAAAGTGAAAAAAATCCAACAGACGAGGACCTGCTAGACCAACCTGAAGAGGAGTCTAACGAAGCAGATCCAGAAGATGATGGAGAGGATCTTGATGATACGACTGACGACGAGCCGGATGACCAAGATGAGGATGAAGCAGAAGAGGCTGAAGACGCCGGTCAGCAGGAACTTTACACCGTCAAAGTAGATGGCGAGGAACGTGAAGTAACCCTGGACGACCTAAAGCAATCCTTCAGTGGCCAAGCTTATATCCAAAAGGGAATGAAGGAAGCATCCGAAGCTAAGAAAGAAGCGGAAGGTGTATACCAAGCTCTCTTAAATGAGCGACAGCAACTGTCACACTTGTTGCAGCAAGCGCAAACTGGACAGATAGCTAACGCCCCTGTGCCGCCATCTAGGGAACTGTTTAACAACGACCCTATAGGCTACATGGACGCGAAACTATCTTATGACGAGGCGATGCAAAACTATCAGAATCAGCAGTATCAGATTCAGCAAGTTACAGAGTCTCAGAACCAACAGATGCAAATTGCACAGCAACATTATCTCCAAGGTGAGATGCAGCAGCTAGCAAAAGTAATACCAGAGTTTGGAGACGCCAAAACGGCATCCAAGCTTAAGGAAGACTTAGTACATTTTGGTAGCAAGCTCGGTTATTCCGAGTCAGAGCTATCTGAGGTTATGGACCACCGGGCGATCCTGGTACTGCAAAAGGCTATGAAGTACGACCAACTCGTTGAGGGTAAGTCTAAGGCCACGCAGAAAGCCAGTAACGCACGACCAATGGTCAAGCCAGGCACTAAGAAAACCGGTAGAACAGGCGCAGCCAAGCAGAGGCAGAACGCTCAAGCTCGGATGAACAAGACCGGCAGCATCGATGATGTCGCCAAATTCTTATTAAGCTAACTACTTTAGGTGAAATATTATGGGCGTAACAGCTAACACTAACGAGACGTATGACGTCTCAACCATCAAGGAAGATCTGCAAGACGCGATGATCTCCATCTCTCCAACTGACACACCAGTGATGTCTGCTATTGGCCGTCGCAACGTGGACAACACTTACTTCGAGTGGGGTGTAGTGTCTCTAGCAGCAGCTAGCACTTCAAACCGTGTAATCGAGGGCGAGTCTGCTCCAGGTAACGATGCACCAACTAACGCTGTCCGTCAGGGCAACTACACGCAGATCTCTGACAAGGTCGTAGAAGTGTCTGACACTGCCAACGCTGTAAACGGCGCAGGCGATGCACAGACTACTGCCAAGCAGATCGCTTACAAGCTGAAAGAGCTTAAGCGTGACATGGAGTCTATGCTCTGTGACAACGTAGCAGGTTCTGCCGGTGCGTCTGGCACAGCTCGTTCATCTGCGGGTCTGCCTGCATACCTGCGCACTAACGCAAGCCGTGGAACTAATGGTGCTGATGGTACTACTTCAGGCTCTGGTGTTTCAGGTTACGTTAATGCAGCGGCAACTGACGGCACACAGCGAGCAATTACTGAGGCTCTTCTTAAGGGCGTTATTGCTGATTGTTGGACACAAGGCGCTGAGCCTTCAGTCGTAATCTGTGGCCCTTCACAGAAGCAGACTATCTCTGCCTTCACAGGCAACGCTACACGCTTCAAAGAAGCAGAAGACAGCAAGCTGAACGCTGCAATCGACGTCTACATTTCAGACTTCGGTGAGCTACAGATTGTTCCTTCACGCTTCACTCGTTCACGCGACGTTCTGGTCCTCGACCCTAACTACGCACGAGTAGCATACCTCAAGCCTACTTCACAGAAGCCTCTAGCGCGTACCGGCCATGCCGAGCGTCGCTTGATCTCTGTAGAGTTTGGTCTACAGGTAGACAACGAAGCAGCACACGGCGTTATCGCTGACGTGAGCTAAGTCGGATAGGCCGGGATCTCTTCGGGGGTCTCGGCTCTTTTTTGCCTAAAGGATGACTAATGACAAAAATTGTTTGCACTAGCCCACGTCAACCGTGGATAGAGGGTGCTCGCTACCAGGTGGGTGATATTGTTGAAGTCACTCCTGAGATGGTTAAGAAGGTGTTAGAAACAGGATTCTTTGAGGTAGTAGAAGATGTCAATAAACGAGAAGATAACAGCGGAGGACAACAAGATACAGGTAGTCCGAAGCCAAGACGTAAGCGGAATCCTAAAAGAGATTCATGAATTAAGAGATCACGTCCCTTCGATGCACGGCGATGCCAAAGCACGTTGGGTAGGATCTATCCCCCTGGTCATTGCTGAGCAATGGTCACGCGAGTGCGGTGCATCTATCGGCACTCAAGAGTACGCCAAGTACATCCGTCGCAAGCTGTCAGATCCTGACTACAAGAAGCTGCTAGTGAAAGGCTACTAAGCTATACGTCAATGACGCACCTATTCCTATTAATGGTATTAGTGAATGGCGAAGTACAGTCTTCGGATATGTACTTTTATTGAAATAATTCTATTAGCCTGTGTCATGGCTGTAGTGGGAGTAGTAGTTTGAGCTTAATTGATTACGCCAAGACAGACCGACATCGAAAAGCGATTCAAGTCTGGGAGGACTGCGGTCGCAATTCGTCAAAGGCAGCGGCGACACTAGGTATTCATCCGACTACCATGCGCGACTATGTCTCTATGACTAAAAACGCTGCGGCGGCGGCGGGCTATACAGAACACTTCGACAGCACCTACCTGGTTGGACCAGGCGAGAGCGTGATCGGCCGCAGTGTCTACGTTGCCGACCCAGATGGCAACAAGACTTGGCTAAAAACGAAGAGGACGTTTGCAGAGGCTCAGAAGGCAGAAGCCTTTAATGCTTTCGTGGAGCAGCTCTGCCAGGGCGTCATCCCAGTTAAGAGAAAAGCCAAGGGCAAGAAGGTCCGCAAGGATGACCTGATGCCCTCGGTGATTATCGGTGACGCACACGTTGGGGCACTCGCATTCAAAAAGGAGACAGGAGACAGAGACTTTAATGTCAGTAAGGCCACCCAAGAGATCGACGAGGCTATCTGTACCCTCGTTGAGCAGATGCCAGAAGCTAAAAATGGGCTGCTAGTTTCTCTAGGAGACCTAGCGCATTCAGACCGAGCAAACCCTTCCACTACAACAAAGGGCACTCTAGTGGATGTGTCGTGCTCTTACGAGGATCAGCTCAGAGCATGCGCCCAGGTTCTAATGAACGGCGTTGAGCAGATGCTCACTAAGTGCGACAACGTGACCCTAGTAGTCGCTAGAGGCAATCATGACGATCACACGAGCCTAGCTATCCAAGTGGTGCTCGAGGTTTACTTTAAGTCTGAGCCAAGAGTAAATGTGTTAAAATCATCTCAATATGTGCATTATGTGAGGTGGAATAAGTGGCTGTTAGGCATACACCACGGCGATAAGATAAAGGCCGCTAAACTTGCCCAGATCATGCCCAGGGATATGCCTAGAGATTGGGGCGAAACTACTCACAGGCAATTCTTGGTGGGCCATTTCCACCACCAGAGTATTCAAGAGTTTGAGGGAGTAATAGTGTCCAAGCACGGTTGTTTGCCCCCACCGGACCGTTGGCACTCAAGCATGGGATATGGTTCAAATCACACGATGGACCTAATCGTTTACAAGGCAGAGGGAGGTAAGCTCATGACTTGCACCTACGAGATCCCTCGAGAGTACGATCAATCGAATGTGGTGATATAGATGGAAGACCGGCTGACGCGAGTAGAGCTTAAAATTGACAGGCTCAGCGAGACCATGATTTCCCTAGCTAGGGCTGAGGAGCAAATTTCTACAGTGTTTAAGCGTCAGTCGGCTATTGATGACAAGATCACTGCTATAGAGTCAAAGATAGACGCTATGGCAATTAATGCAGTCAGCGGCCGGTTTGCTGAGCGTCTTTTCTGGGTTGTTGTGGTGGCCGGGATCACGACATGGTTTAACACAATGGGGTAATTATGAAATATCTCTTGCTTGTACCTGTTCTATTCTTAGCTAACTGCTCGTCATTGGATGTTGTATCTAGCGCGGTTCAGAAGTATTGCGACCTGCCAGAAACGCAGCGCCTAGCTAACCGTGAGGCCGTAGCGACCTCTGTGGCCCCCAACCGAATAGAGATCACCTGTGAACAAACAACTGATCAAGAAGGCGGCTAAGTACGCTCTGAAGGCCTACGACGAGGATATGGACGGAGCTATCAAGATAGAAAACTCCAAGACCTCAACCACGGCATATATCATTGAGCATACTAGGCATCAATATGTAGTCTTTAGGGGAACACAGCAAGCTAGAGATTGGATCTTCAACCTGACGGCATTCCCTTGGCGCTACAGTGGCCGGTGGGTGCATGGCGGGTTTATGGTGGCGCACCGCTCTGTATGGGACAAAATATCTCCTCACCTAAACCCAGAAAAAGAAATCATATTCGTAGGCCATTCTCTTGGAGGCGCCTTAGCAGAGCTTTCGGCTCATCGCTGCCGATCCCTCCCTAACGTAAGGCTGATCACCTTCGGTAAGCCAAACGTCTTCCTGCGGCCCTCAAAGGGCAGGATGAAGAAGCTTAAGTCTCAGGTCTCATTTATGTGCGGTTCTGACATGGTAGCTCGCATTCCATCTATTGGGTTCTGTCCAGACGCAGGCCAGACTTTGGTCTATTTCGACAACTGGGGCAAGACCTGGATAGATCCTCCCGAGAGCTATGTCCGAAGGGACAGAGGTATAGGTGATGCAATCAGCGACCATGACATGGCGGGCTATTGCCGTTTCACTGCTAATTTTTGCGACAACTAGCTGCGCTATCACTGAGAACCTTAGAGACGGATATCAGCTAGGAGACGTCACCAGGGGCGCTGTAAGCGATTTTAAGATGTACTGCGGCAAACCTGTGTCGTATATTAGAAAAGCCGCCAGAACGGCTCTACTGCTGTCTACTGGCATCATTCTCCCTGATCCGTGCATGGTGACCAAATGAGCGATAATGTCGTACAGTTAAACACCACCGACAAGCAGGACGTTTTAGCCGAAAGGATGTACACAGGGCTGCATGAGCTAATTGCAGAACTTCTAGAGGATGGAATGTCTCTCTTCGCTGTAGTCGGTGTCTTAGCCTCTGCTTCTCAAATGCTTTGCCAAGAGATGAACTATTCCTATGATGACGAAGAATAGCCTGCTAATAGACATGCTCAAGCGCCACGAGGGCGAAGTCAAAAAAAATGGCCGTCATGTTGCCTACATGTGCCCGGCGGGTCACTGGACTATCGGAATCGGACGAAACATAGACCCCAACGGAGGCATAGGCCTCAGCGACGAAGAGGTAGACATGCTGCTCGAGGGTGACATTCTCCGGGTCACAAAAGAGCTAAGCGCAGAGTACCCCTGGTTCAATAGCCTAGACGATGCGCGAAAGAATGCACTGATAGACATTAGCTTTAATCTTGGGGCTACACGTTTGAGACTGTTTAAGAAGGCACTGGCCGCTATGGAGGTTGCAGACTACAGCCTAGCAGCCGACGAGTTCATGGACTCACGGTGGGCAAAGCAGGTCAGATCTAGGGCTATTGAGTTAACAGAAATGATTCGCAACGGTAAATAAAACTGTTGCGATGAAGTAAACTGATCTATATACTGTCTTCTCCAATAACAAAAGGAGAACGATATGGATTTTAAAGAATTCCCCAAGGCTCAGGCCTTATCTGACTATGTTTACGGTGAGGGCTTTGATGCCAATCCGTACCCTAAGAACTCTGCTGACTATTTGCAGTACGAGTCTGAAATGAACTCTCTCTACCGCAACGAGCTTAAGACTCGTATGGAGCAACTTAAGGGAGAGCCGTCATGCCTGTAAATATCCACGGTAAGGAATACAAGACTGTAGCTGAGCGGGTAGCGGCGTTTCGCGAAGTGTCTGCTGACCTCACTATTGAGACAGAGATTGTCCGATGGGAAGGCGATGACGTGGTAGTTAAGGCGTCAATAAGCGACAACGGCAAGCTAATTGCTACTGGCTTAGCTCACGAGGTGCGTGGCTCTACCAACATCAACAAGACCTCACACGTCGAGAACTGCGAGACCTCAGCTATTGGCCGAGCACTTGCGGCGTTTGGATTGGGTGGTACTGAGTACGCGAGTGCGGATGAGGTGGCTAACGCCATATCTCAGCAGAACGAAGCTAAAGCAGGGATCTCTCAGAAAGAAGTTTACGAATTACTTATTGAGAACACGGCTACGATGCTAGCCTATGGCGAGTCGGTCATGGCTATCAAGGCGGGCATATCATTGGGCGATTTAAGCTCTGCGTCCGAGGAATGGTTTTCTTTGGATAACGACGTTAAGACTTTACTCTGGAAAGCGCCTAGCAAGGGCGGTCCGTTTACTACAAAGGAGCGGGAGATTATTCATTCTACCGAATTCCGATTAGCTAATGGGGGTGAAGATGAGCCAGAAGCCTAGAGCCGCTACCGCAGGCCTAAGCAATAAGACATGTGAGTGCTGCCTTGCAAGAATCAAGAACCAGAAAGACTACTTGATATGCGACGACTGTGTCGCACTGAATAATTTTATTAACTCAAATTGGAAGAAATTAAATGGATTACGACAACACTAACACCGGCGCAACCTTTAAGAACGATAAGAAAATAGAAGATTGGCAGTACGACTTTACTGGAAGCCTAGACTTTGAAGGCATTCCCTTATTCTTAGACTCTAAATGGTACCCGCCCCAAAATGGCAAGAAGGGGTACTTCCGTCACAAGGTTAAGCGCAAGCAGCCTAAGCAAGACTCTGCGCCTTCGCCTGCACCTGTAGCGTCTACTGATCCTGTAGATGATCCGTTCTCGTCTGACGTTCCGTGGTAGGAGGCTCTGTGGCTATTCACTTTGGCAATGCTCTAATCGAGCTGCAAGAAAAGAAGAAGGTCTCGTCGGCTGAGCTAGCGACGAGGCTAGGGGTCCACAGGCAGCGCGTCCATTACTTACGCAACCAGGCCGATGTCAGGCTGAATGTTTGCGCTGAGGTGAGTGAGGCCCTGGGCGTTAATCTGAACACGTTTGTAAGGATGTGTAAGGTATGAAGCACCAGAGGATTTTCCAAGATCCTCAGAAGGCTATTACGGATGCTGCGTGGCTGACTCAGAGAGCAGAGGCAGACCACGCGCTCGTAATTACCAACCGAGGCTATGTAGTGATACCTACCGAAGAGCTTAAGGGCAATGAATTAATAGCGGAGATATTTAACTATGAGGCCGAGACAATACGCTGCTCACATTATGACTTTGACGACTAAAGAAGAGCGGCTAGAGGCTTTAGCCAAGGTGCCAGAGCAGTGCCGAGAACTTACCAAAAAACATGTGGAGATAGCATATGAAAGAAGAATTCTTCGACAAGCTAGCCAGGGTCTCAAAGGCCCACGCAGCAGCAGAGGCTGACAAGTGTCACCTCATGGAATACCGCAAGACGCTGAAGAGCCTGCTAATGATCGAGGCTGAAACAAGTGATGCTAAGATGCCTGTAGCAAAGCAGGAGCGGTACGCCTACGCTCACCCTAAGTACGTTGAGCTGCTTGAAGGCTTAAAGGTAGCAATTGAACGAGCTGTTAGATTCCGTCACCAGTTTACGGTGATGAATATGGAGTTCGAGGCAGAGCGATCCAAGAATGCTCGAGCAAGAGCGGAGGCAGGGCTAAGATGAAAGACTTACAAACTGTGTATAAGTATCCTGAAGACGTCAAAAGATTGGCTAAGCTTCATTCAGTCAACCGCAAAGTATTTAGCATTAAGCTGCTAGAGAGCCGTCTGGAATCAATGGACCCAGTAACCCAAAGGCGAGCCTGGAGAACAATAAACGCACTTAAGTTCGAGAGGTACTGGGATCATGTATGAATATGAATGCAAAATTGTGAGGGTAATTGATGGTGACTCTATCGTGGTGGATATTGACCTTGGTTTTGGCCTGTGGATTCATGGTGAGTCTATCCGTCTTTTTGGCGTGGATTGCCCCGAGTGCCGTAGCAGAGACAAGGAAGAGAAAGCGGCAGGAATCGCAGCCAAGAAGTTTGTTGAAAGATTCCTACAGGTTGGAGAAACCTACACTCTAAACACTGAGGGCAAAGGAAAGTTTGGGCGATACCTTGGAGTCATAAGTAACGAAACAGAAACGGTGAACAAGGCATTAGTCAATGAACACCTAGCAGTGATTTATTACGGTCAAAGAAAGGATGACGTCAAGGCAGCTCATATTGAAAACCGCTCGAGGTATAAGCGTGAAGATTAACATAGAGATGGACGAGACCGAGGTTGATGAGTTTATGGATAAGCTTAGAGATCTGGACCGGCTACTGGCTGATCTAGAGGACCTCAAAACACTGGTTGCCGAGTTTATCAATGAAAGGTAGCACCCGGCGCTGTGCTCATTGCAGGAAGAAGGTTCCGGTGGACGAAGCTGTCATGGGTGGCATAAAGTCATTCTGTAGCTTCGAGCACCTAATAGAATTCACCAGGTCTAAGCCTGCCAAAGAGATCGCCAGGAAGGTTATTAAGCGAGACACGAAGGCTAAGCTAGACTCCCTCAAGACCGCCTCAGATTACATCAAAGAGGCTCAGGTCGCATTCAATTCATACATCCGGGTCAGAGATAAGCACAAGCAGTGCATAAGCTGTGGATGCTTACCGGGCGATATGGTCCGTGGCGGTACATTCGACGCAGGGCATTACCGCAGCCGTGGTAGCGCAAGTCATTTACGATTTAACACAATGAATTGTTTCGGTCAGTGTAAAAAGTGTAATCGTTACCTATCAGGCAACATTGTTGAGTACCGCAAGCGATTAATTACCCATATCGGCGAAGACAGGCTCAATCAGCTCGAATGCGACAACACCCCTAGAAAGTTCACCATAGAATACTTAAGGCGCTTAAAGCGCATATTTTCAGCCAAGGCTAGGCTATACGAGAGGAAGTTAAGATGAGCGAAGTAACAGAAGTCGAAATGATGGATTTTGAAGAGATAAACGATTGGCTAACCGAGCGCATGCAGAACATTGATCACGAAGACTTCCGAGCGATTGTTACAATGGCCGTGATGATTTCAACCACTCAAGACTTCTTTGATGAGAACCCTGACTGCTATGTGAGGCTGATAGACTTTTGGGAGTCTGACGAAATTGATCAGCTCCACTAGGCATAAAAAAACCCAGGGTTTGACGCCTGGGTCCAAATGGCTTTTATCGTAAGGCTGATTCGACAAGGGAGAACAATGAATCAACCTAGTAGCAATATACCACAACAACAAAAAGAAATAGCTAAAGCATAACTGATGAAATTACATTTTCGCTTGCAGAATCATTTCCGTAAGAGTAATCTGTAAAAGTTAAATGTCGGTGGGTTGTTAAGGCCCTAAATTCCGGCTAGATCATTACGGAGAAGTAAGTGTAGCAAGAAACCCGACAAGGGCTATTGTACACCATATGTTGTGTTCATCAACATATCTTTCTACCAGATTTGATCATAACCGTGCGGCAAAGCCAGACGTACTCTTGGCTCATGGTTAGCTGACCCTTTAAATCAGCCCCAGAAATGGGAGAGACGAGCGACCTAAAACTCCTGCGCTGACCCGCCCATGTCAACAGGAACCCGCAAACACACACACACCAGGTCGTGAGTTAGGCATTGAAATAACGTCCAGTTAAGTCTGGCGGGGGAGCGGTTCACCATTGTGGATCGTCGTAATGAGTACCAGGTCTAGTGGCCTTCCTTTCGAGGAGCGTAAGAACACCTAATGCCGTAGGTGTGTTTGCGGGGGAAAATGGGCACTGCTGCCTGTAAATCCTAGTAACAAAAAAGGAGAACAATATGACCAATGTTATTGAATTCCCAGAGCCGTTTAAATTTACAGTGCCAGAGGAAGATGACTACCAGTTAGTCAAGTTTCACATTAAGGCGTCTGACCTCAAAATACTAAGGGATCTCAGCATAGAGAAGATGAAACCCCTCAGAGAGATCATCGTCGAGCTAGCAAAGAAGCACGGCTCAGATATAGAGAGATATATCCCACCTAACATGAGGGACTAGCAATGGACGACCTAAGCCAGAAACCTTGCCCATGCGGAGACATAGCCGGGGAAGTAATTGGATTCAATCACCGATCTACAGACGACACCTATGTGCCCTACCGGGTCGGATGGTACTGCCCTGAGTGCCATGCCTTTGAAAAGGCGATTCTCAGAGAGCGCGTAATTGATACAAAGTGATGCTAATTAATGTAAACAAATCTGTTGACACTTGTCCTTGGTTAGAGCATTATAATCCCAACAGCAACGAAAACACCCAAGGGGAAAAACATGAACAGCGCAAACATCGCAAACATAGGCCAGACAATCCGCGCATACGACTTCGCTTCGACTAAGGAAGAATTTATCCAGGGTCGAGTTATTGCAAAAGGCATGATCGTACACCCGCGCACTGGCCAGAATGTTTTTGAAGGATTTACTATCGAGATTGAATCTGAAGGTAACGGCGACGACCGTGTAGGTGATACTGGTTACGTTCCATTTGGAAATTTTAGAGATTGGGATGGCCGAATAGAACTGGTAGCCTAAATCAACCCGCCCCTGCGGGGGCATCAAGGAGAACAACATGATAACAATAACTAACTTCGAGCATCGCGTTAACGTCATCCAGTGGCTCAAGACAGAAGGCCTGGCTCACTACGAGCGTGAAGACCACATTGATTGGGACATCGTCTCTGAAGAAGACATCCAGGGCATGCTCGTTGATATGTTCTGCTTCGCTG
>TARA_R110002153_G_scaffold68547_6_pt1 | contig 12246 bp, 10 predicted proteins | sample TARA_R110002153 | Tara Oceans TARA_R110002153 (sample SAMEA4398193) | marine metagenome | biome: Polar Biome; feature: [SRF] surface water layer (ENVO:00010504); material: water (ENVO:00002006), including particulate matter (ENVO:01000060) such as... | depth 5 m
TATGACTGGGCTGATATATCTCATTGGATCAACTTTGCTAAATGCCGGTTTTTTATATTACGCCTGGAAGTTAAAATTTACTGCAACCGAACAAACGGCTATGCAAACCTTTAAGTTTTCAATTATCCACCTGATGGTACTGTTTGTGGTGCTCTTGGTTGATCATTATGTGCGGTTTTAATTATGAGTAAATTTAAAGCAGGCTTGATTGCGTTAATTGCCTTGGTTTTTGGGGTGGTAGTGGCTGTCAATATCGCTCCGCCCGGTGGAGCCAGTAAAATCCAACACCTGAATATGTACCCACAAGCCAGAGCGTTGCCAGATTTTTTGTTAGTCGATCATAATAATCAAAGCTTCACGCCCGCTAATTTAATAGGCCATTGGAGTCTGGTTTTTGTGGGTTATACATATTGCCCTGATATTTGTCCGACTACCTTGGCAGAGCTCAAAGATATTTATCCAGAACTGCAAAAAATACCCACAGATTCCCCAATTCAAGTAGTGCTGCTGTCTGTTGATCCTAAGCGCGACACGCCTGAACGCTTAAACGAATATATTAATTTTTTTCACCCCGACTTTATTGCGATAAGTGGAGAACACGCTCAGTTATTCCCGTTGGTTCGAGCCATGGGCATGATGTATTCCATGTCTGAGAGCACTGATAATCCTAATTATTTGGTCGATCACAGCTCATCTATTGTGGTGGTTAATCCAAAGGCTCAAGTAATAGGACGTTTTAAGCCTGATTTTGTTGTTGGTCAATTGCCTATTAGCGAAGGACAAAAAATACTGGCAGATATGCCGGCTATAGTTTCCCTATAAAATGTGACTACATGAAGATCAGGCAAGCTAATCAGGGAGATGCAACAACCTTAGGGGAGCTGATTTTTTGTTCTGCACCTGTTGCATTAGCAGCGACCTTTGATATTAACGATGAGTTGTCAGCGCTAAACTTTCTGCAAACTAGCCTTTTAAGTGCCGATGGCCAATATGGCTATGACAATCACTGGGTCGCCGAAATCGACGAGCTGACAGTGGGTTGTTTAAGCGTTTGGCATAGTGACTTACCTGACTCCTTCCACCAAGCGACTTTGACTAATCTAGCTAGTTTTTATGGTGTTGCTTATGCGATATCAGTAGTGAAGGTTAGCCAGGCTTTGCAAGATTGTATTCCTAAACTTAAAAAGCATGAGTGGTGTATTGGACACTTTGCTGTGCTTGCACAGTATCGAAGGCAAGGTGTGGCAACTGCGTTGCTAAAATTTGCGCATAAACAAGCGTTAGCCTCTGGTAAATCTACTCTATGCCTCGATGTTGAAAGCACCAATTCACAAGCAATAGGTTTTTATCTAGGCCAAGGCTTTGTTCAGGAAAGTGCTTCAGAACTTAGCCTAAGAATGAAGGCCTTAGGCATATGCAGACACTTGCATCTAAGTAAGGCGTTAGTCTAACCATTTCCCCTCAGCTGTTGGCGCAAAGAAGGGGTGTGAGAACCAATAGTATCTATCTTTTTCACTGACGCTAGGTGCAGTGCAATTTATTCTGTGCCTACCGGGTTGTGTGATTGGATTTATCTCCACTGCAAGAGTATTCCCTGCAATTACCTTATTCAGTAACTGACCATTTTGAAAGCAGCTAATTTGTTGCGGAGTTAAGTCTTTAGTTTTTATTGTAAACCTAAGCTTTTGATTTTTATAAGGTAACTCCAGTTTTGGATCGCTCGGGGAAATGTCTGTTACAGGCATGGCCAAACTATTTAATTTGACCTTTAATGTTTCAATATTACTGTACATCCCTGCCGCTGGATAACGTGGTAAGGCGGAAAAGTCGCTGTATGACGCTATGGCACCGCTATGTTGGGCAAATCCAACGTATCCTTGAGAGTTAAGGCGATTCTTTAATTGTGGATCAAATTCACCATAAGGGTAAGCAAAATATTTTAGGCTATAACCGAGATTTTCTTTTAGGGTTTTTTCTGCACTCTCAATTTGTTGCAGAGTACGGTTTAACCAATTTTCTTCAGTTTCATCGGTATTTTTCATCAGCAGATGGCCGTGATTACTACCATGGTTGGCGAAAGTCGCGCCTTCGTTCGACATTAGTTTCACTTGTTGCCAGTCAAGTTGGTAGTTGACTTCACCAATAAGTGGAGGGTTTATAAAAATAGTATAGGGGAATCCAAATTTTTTAAGAATTGGGTGTGCATTATCATAGATGTTGTCATAACCGTCATCAAAAGTGATGACGACTGTTTTGTCTGGCAAAGGCTGCTTATTTTGTAAGGCTTCAATAACTTGCTTCAGGGGTAATACTTTATGATTATCTGCCAAATACTGCATATGTTGACGAAAAGTATCAGGCGATACTGAGGTTACCTCAGGGGTGGTTGTACTAACGTGGTGATATAACAGAATGACCGCATTGTCTTTTGCCCAAGTGTTTATGCCTAATAGCGAACATGATATGGTCAGTGCAATAATAAAACATGTCTTTCTCATTAATTAAATAGACTCCCTTTCTGTAACTATATTTAAATGACACCTACTATTCTATCAAACTTCTTTCAAATCAGTTTGCATCAAAAAATTATTGTTATTGCGATACCTATGATCCTAAGCAATATCACAACTCCGCTGATGGGCATGGTTGACACTGCTGTTTTAGGGCATATGCAAGGCACCTACTTTCTTGCCGGTGCGTCGGTCGCCGCATTGATCATCACTCAATTGTATTGGTTATGTGGTTTTTTAAGAATGACCAGTACGGGTCTCAGTGCCCAAGCAAAAGGTAGTAAAGATAAAGATCAGCTTAGTCAAAGTTTGTTTCAAGGAATCGTCATTGGTTTTATGCTGGGCTGCATTTTGTTGTTATTTCAAGATGGCATTTTGGCCTTGGGCCTATATTTTGCGAATGCCACGCCTGTTATTGAAGAGGTTATATCTGAATATTTCTCCACGCGTATTTGGGGCGCACCTGCGGCGATAGTTAATCTAGCGTTAATTGGTTGGTTAATTGGCCAGCAACAAGCCAAACAAGTGTTGCTGATCCAGGTTTTTGCAAACCTATTGAACCTAGCGCTCAACCTATGGTTTGTTTTTGGTTTAGGGCTTGAAGTCTTTGGGGTGGCGTTGGCCAGTGTCATAGCTGAATATTTTATTGCAGTCGTGAGTTTGTTTGTTGCGCTAAACATCATAGGTAAGCCCATAATACAAAAAAAATGGTTCTCAATTGCCTATCTACAACCCCTGTTATCTCTAAACGGCAATACGTTTTTTCGAAACCTTATTTTACAAGCTTGTATCGCTTTTCTCATTTTTAAAGGCGTAGGTTTTGGCTCTACGTCAGCGGCAATCAACGCCATCTTAATGCAATTTTTCACCTTAATTGCCCTTGGTCTAGATGGTGTTGCTTATGCTGCAGAAGCATTAGTTGGAGAGCAAAAAGGCGACAAAAATGCCAAAGGTATCATCCAAGTGACCTTGCATGGGTTGCTGTGGTCGTCGGTTGTTGCTGTGTTTTATTCGTTGGTTTTTGTTATATGGGGGACCGATATTATTTCTATAATAACGGACCAAGAAACTCTGCAATTAGAAATGCAAGACTACTTAATATTTGTGTATTGTTTACCCTTAATTGCCCATTGGTGTTTCTTTTTTGATGGTGTATTTGTGGGTTTAACCCGTGCAAAAGCTATGCGTAATAGCATGTTGTTGTGTGCATTGGCAGTTTACTTCCCCGCTTTCTGGATGTTTTTATCTTATGCAAACCAAGGTTTATGGATGGCGATGTTACTGTTCTTATTTTCTAGAGGAATAAGCTTAGGAGGCTACTTTATTTATCTTTGTCGCTATCATCGTTTAACGAGTTAAGCTTAAAACTCGAAGGTGGCGGTTTAAAACTTGCAGTCATGCGGTGGGCTAGAATGCCTAGGTAGCCTCTAATGGCATATAAGCTACCCACAGCCAATAAAATTAAACCCGGGATTTGAATAATAGGCGCAAATTTAGCGCCTATTAAAATGGCTACTACCCCTAAGCAAAATATGCCTAGACCACGTTTGAAGTAAGCCCAACTTTTACTTAGGTCGTTGGCTAAACGTTGTAACCAGTTAATGTTTGTATCCTTCCTAGGCTGGTTCTAGTAGTAAGAGTGTTCACCGGCTTGGTGCTCAGTGGCATCTTTAACCGCTATTAATTCACCTGAAAAGGCTTCAAGCATTTGTTTTTCGATACCGTCTTTTAAGGTGACATCTACTTGTGCACAACCATTGCAGCCGCCGCCAAATTGTAAAACGGCTTCTTTGTCTTCGGTGATTTCAACTAAGGTCACCTTACCGCCATGGCTAGCAAGTTGAGGGTTGATCTCTGCCTCAATCATATAACTTACACGTTCAGCTAAAGGTGCGTCGCTATCGACTTTTCGAGCTTTTGCATTGGGTGCTTTAAGGGTCAGCTGTGAGCCCATTTGGTCAGTGACAAAATCAATTTCTGCTTCTTCAAGGAAAGGTGCGCTTTCTAAATCCACTACCGCATCAAAACCATTAAACTCTAACACTGTATCTGATTCTTCTACCGCATCTGGTGGACAATAAGATACACCACATTCTGCGCTAGGCGTACCTGGGCTAACCACAAACACTCTGATATTGGTGTCTGGCTCTTGGTTTGCAAGCAGCTTACAGAAATGTGCTTGCGCTGTTTCTGAAATGTTAATCATGGGCTATCTACCTCTAAAATGTGTCTACTGATATAATAACAAAATTACTTGACTAAAACACTCAAGTAATCGTTTTTCCTTATTTATATTTTAACTAAAACGTGCGACCATTTTCACAAATGTGGACTGATTGGACCGATTTTTATGGATTTGATGTTTCGAATTTTTGTTTTTTGTTTATTGTTTAGCAGTGCTCAAGTTGCAGCTGTTATTGATACCGCTTATTTACCAGCAGAAACTCAATATAAAACTGAGATTACTACGCCCACTCAAGCATTAGGGGCGCCGGTAGGTGAATGGCATGTGCGTCACGATCAAATAGCTAACTATATGCAAGTGTTGGCATCACAGTCAGACCGTGTCAGCTTAGTGGAAACAGGTCGCACTCATGAAAACCGTCCACTTTACCTATTAGCATTTAGCTCTGCTGAAAATCAGCAAAATTTAGCTGCAATTCAAGCCAGACATATTAAAAACGTAGGCCAATCCATTGATAAAAATGATCCGCTAATCATCTGGATGGGTTACAGCGTGCATGGTAATGAACCCTCAGGTGCCAATGCGGCACTTTTGATTGCTTACTATCTTGCTGCTGGTGAGAGTGAAGTAATCGATGAGTTACTTAAAGATAATATTGTATTACTCGATCCAAGTGTAAACCCTGATGGTCTATCACGATTTGCGCAGTGGGCCAATATGCATAAAAGTAAGAATCTTGTATCCGATCCTAATAACCGTGAGCACCAAGAAGCTTGGCCCTCAGGGCGCACTAACCATTATTGGTTTGACCTAAATCGAGATTGGTTGTTGTTGACCCATCCGGAGTCACGGGCACGAATAAATCAATTCCATCAGTGGCGCCCCCATGTATTAACTGACTTTCACGAAATGGGTACTAACAGCACTTATTTTTTCCAGCCAGGTATTTCTTCTAGAAAAAACCCGTGGACACCGTTAAAAAATGTAGAGTTGACTACCGCACTAGGAGATTTTCATGCCACAGCGTTAGATAAAACTAAACAGTTATATTTTACTCAAGAGAGTTTTGACGATTTTTATTATGGTAAAGGCTCAACCTATCCTGATGCTCATGGCAGTATCGGTATTTTGTTTGAACAAGCCAGTAGTAGAGGGCATTTACAAGACTCTGATCATGGCACTCTGAAGTTTTCCGACACCATTAGAAATCAAATAACGACCTCTCTTTCGACTTTTGCTGGTGCATTAGCTAATAAACAAGCCATTCTTGATTACCAGTTAGAATTTGCTGAACAAACCAAAGATTTAGTAAAAAAAGATGATTTAGCCGGTTATATTTTGAATGAGAAATTTGACCAATACCGTTTTTCAAAAATGTTAAAGATATTGTCAGCACATCAGATTCAATATTTTCCATTAAGTAAGGACATAAAAGTAGAGGGGCAAACATTTGATACAACAAATAGTATGTTTGTGCCTTTGGATCAGCCTCAATATCGATTAATAAAATCTCTTTTCTCTACCCGTAAATCATTTGATGACAACACTTTCTATGATGTGTCTAACTGGAATCTACCTCTAGCGTTTAATATCCAGTATCAAGCCGTTGAGAGGCAACCCAAGATAGATAAACAGCCAACTAAAAAGTCCACTAGTGTTAACCCTAAATTGTTGCCTGGTGCTTACGCTTATGCATTTTCTTGGGAAAACTATCAAGCACCTAAACTTTTGCAGCGTTTATTGGCCAACAAAGTAAAGGTGAAACTTGCAGGTGATTCTTTTTTTGCTCAAACCTCTCAAGGTGGTACGAGTTTTTCGGCCGGTTCGGTGATTGTGCCTATTGCATTAGAGCAACCTGACAACTTGTTGGATATCATTGACGCGCAGAATATGGGGTTGGATATTGCTATTCATTCAGTTACATCAGGGTTAACTCGTCAAGGTATAGATTTAGGTAGCCGTAAAATGCTCAATATTACTCAACCCAAAGTACTGTTGGTGGGAGGGCGCGGCACTTCCCAATATGAAGTGGGGGAAGTATGGCATTACCTAGATCAGCATGTTGATATGCCTGTTTCAATCACCGATTTAGAGCTACTGAGTAAATTGTCTTTGGACAATTATACCCATATGATCTGGGTCGAAGGTAGGTATAAAGAAGTGTCCGATAAAACCGTTAAAAAAATTGGGGATTGGCTGAATAAAGGCGGCATACTCATTGGTCAAAAAACTGCGGCAAATTGGTTCTCTGATAAAAATTGGCTTAAGGCTAGTTTCAAAAGTGACAGTGAAGTTAAATTAGCCTTTGAAACAACAGGCCTGACTTATAAAGACCAAGAAGCCCTTAGAGCCAAACAAAGAATAGCCGGAGCTGTATTTGAAACTCAGCTGGATTTAAGCCATCCACTCGCCTTTGGTTATACATCTGCTACATTGCCTATGTTCCGTAACAGTGCATTGGTAATGCGCCAACCAGATAAACCCTTCATTACCGCAGCAAGCTATGTGAAATCGCCACTTATGGGAGGCTATACTGCAAATGAGTTACAGCAGCTTATTAGTGGAAGTGCGGCGATTGTGTCCCACAATGTTGGTAAAGGTAAGGTTATTGGTTTTGCTAGCAACGTTAATTTCAGAGGCGTTTGGTATGGAACCAGCCGTTTAATGAGCAACGCTATTTTTATGGCTGGTTTTATTAACGCGCCAGGTTAACGGGTAAGTGTGAGACAAATACTCCATATATCAATTTTTAAGTTAGGATTGTGCTTACGTAAACAACGGTAAGCACAGTTCATAGTGGTGCCTGTAGTGATAACATCGTCGAATAAGGCCACATGTTGATATTGTTGTAATCGCAACTGTGACGCCTTATCTACTGCAAAAGCATTTCGCAAGTTTTTACGTCTTTGAGCTGCCGACAAATCGGTTTGAGCTGGGGTGGATTTACATCTACTAATGATAGAGGTGTCCATATCCATTTGACTCAACTTACAAATTTGTTTGGCTAACTCTATGCTTTGATTAAATTTCCTGAATAAATAGCGATTTTTGTGTAGCGGCATGGGAATAATAAGTTGCGGTAAAGCTGGGATAGAGCTTAAGCAGTGTCTGACAAAAAGATCCGCTAGTGCATATGCATTCGGAATGTGTTTAGAGAACTTTAATCCTGTTAATAACTTCGCCAATGGCCACTGATAATCTGCAACAGCTAATACTTGGGGGAAATCAACTTTTGCTAAACCCAAGTTTACTTTTGGCGATAACATCAAATTGTGTTGGTATCGGTCAATATCAAATAGTGTAAGATCATCGAAGCAGTATTGGCATATTGAAGTGTCGCTGGATTGTTTACACACTAAACAATTTTGACCTAGCCCTAAATTCATAATTACCATCCCTGTAGTCAAGATAAAAATCAATATTCCCGAGGTTTAGTGTAGAAGAAATGTCAGAGAGTTTAAAAGTATCAACTGTGGGCAGTGGGAAAAACCTTGTGTTTTTGCATGGCTGGGGTGTGAATAGTGGCGTTTGGCAGCCATTGATAGACATTCTTAAAGATGAGTTTTGTATCACAACTATTGATTTACCGGGGTACGGCCTAAATCACCAAAGGTTACCCCATCCCTATAACTTGCAGAATATTACCAATATAGTGGCAGAGAAACTTCCAACAAACTGCATATTAATTGGTTGGTCTTTAGGTGGTTTAGTTGCTCAGATGATTGCCCATACCTATCCCGAAAAACTTAAGCAACTTGTGTTGATTTGTTCTAGTCCAAAATTTTCTAAACATGCCGATTGGCCTGGAATTGAACCCAAAATTTTGGATTTTTTTACACAACAATTAGAATTAGATTTTTCGAAAACATTGCAACGTTTTTTGGCCATACAAGCTATGGGTAGTGTGAATGCTCGGCAAGATGCCAAAATAATCAAACAGGCTGTTCAGCGATTCCCGTTGCCTTCACCGGTCGCCTTAGCTGCAGGTTTACATATGTTACAAAGCATTGACTTACGTGAACAATTTAAAACGTTGTCGATACCTTGTCAGATGTTTTTAGGTGGTTTAGATACCTTAGTACCAGACAAAGTAGCCTTAGCTGCACAGCAACTAAATTCTAAGGTAATAATAGAAATTATCAGCCATGCGTCTCATGCTCCTTTTATTTCAAACGCAGAGTCTTTTGCTAAACGACTGGTGAAAGCGCTAGTCTAATTCATTTATATTCTTGTCTAAACCAAGGTAAAGCTTTAAAAAAAACTAAAAGTGGTTAATAATTGAACATGAGAGAGTTGTAGAGGTAAGGTAAATGAATATTAGTAACAACGTAAATTCTGCCATTGTCAGTGGCACTATAGGTATTAAAAGGGCATCCGAAGGGATTGCGCAAAATACCTCGAATTTGGCCAGCTTGTCATCTTTTTCAGCGCCAGCTAGCGACCCTCAAGAGTTTTTAGCAAACGCCACGCTAAACCAACTTAGTGCAATCAAACAAGTTCTCCCTCAGGGTAGCGAAGGTATCACCTCGAATTTAGTTGGTCTGTCTATTAATCTGACAAATGCGCAAGCTTCTACAAAAGTCGTGGAAACAGCAAGCGGCACTGTTGGTACTATATTGGATCTTCTGGCCTAGCTTTAGGCATAGATATTATGAACATTCTCCCGCCCGTTCCCACTCTTACAGTATTTAACGTTGGCACCGTTAATACCGAATCGGTGCGCAGAGATAATACACAACGTGAGGCCGTGCCGCAGTTAGCCGCTAATGAAAAGTCATCAGCTGAATCAAGTGTGGGCTCTGAAGCTGATAAGGTTAAAACTCCAGGACAAGCTCCCCCTCCCTTAACCTATGAAAAACCGATTTCTCAAACGCCTCAACAACTCAATACACAAAATGATTCCGCTCAAGACAATGGACAAGATGCCAGTGCTGGTAAAGAAAATGCTGAAGATCAACAACAGCAGCAGCATGCTGAACAACAACAACTTGCCGAGCTTAAACAACGAGATTTAGAAGTAAGGGCGCACGAACAAGCTCACGCTTCATTAGGTGGACAATATGCAAGTTCCCCTCAATATGAGTATGAAAGAGGCCCTGATGGCAAGCGATATGCTGTAGGTGGTGAAGTTTCAATAGATATATCTGAAGCCTCCACTCCAGAAGAAACTATTCGTAAGGCACAACAAGTTAAAGCTGCCGCTTTGGCTCCCGCAGAACCTAGCGCACAAGATTTACGAGTGGCAATCGAAGCCACTCAACTAACCATTGAAGCGCAAAAAGAAATAGCTAGTGAAAACGCCCAAGAAGCATTAGCAGCATATAATCAAGCTGTTCCAAAGATACAGCACGATGATGATGGTTTTGAACAAAGCTCAATTATTGATTCAAAGCTTTTTGGCGAAACTCCTTCCTTAGATGAAATTATTGATGCTTTAGATGTGAGCATACCAACTCGTTCACTGGATATCAGTCAGTCAGAGAACAATGAGCAAAGCAATATTGATGCTGAGCTGGATTTACAGGCTGCAAGTCAATTTATCGAAAACAGAGATTTAGAGATTACTCGCAGAGTTTCGGTGATTGAAAACTTTTATCAACAAGTGACTAACCCTCGTTCTGAAGGATTGCAGCAATCAGCCTAAGTCCGCAAGTTATGTGTTATTCCAGAATGAAACAAGCCCTCAAATGAGGGCTTGTTGGTTTTTAGGGATTGCTAAAGGTTGTTATTTTTTTGCTTTGGCAAAAGCGTCTGCAAAAGCATTACCCATCATTTGATTCGACTGTTTAGGTTGAGCTTGTTGCTGATTGGTTTTAGCTGGTCTGTTCTGAGGTTTTTTATCTGAGTTATGTTTTTGTGCTGATGGTTTTGCCGTTTGATTAGGTGTATCACCCATTCGCATTGTGAAAGACACGCGTTTTCTTGCAGCATCGACTTCCATTACTTTCACTTTCACAATATCGCCAGTTTTCACAATATCTCTAGGGTCAGAGATGAATTTGTCGGTCATGGCGCTGATATGTACAAGTCCATCTTGATGTACACCTACATCGACAAAAGCGCCAAAATTAGCAACGTTGCTTACAACACCTTCTAAAATCATACCCACTTTTAGATCTTTTAATGATTGCACATCATCTTTAAAATTAGCCGTTTTAAATTCTGGACGAGGATCTCGACCGGGTTTATCAAGCTCGCTAATAATGTCTGTTACTGTGGGTAAGCCGAATAAATCTGTAACAAAGTCTTCTGGTTTGAGTTTTTTTAGTACTTCGGTATTACCAACTATGTCGTTCATTGCAACACAGGCATGTTCTACAATCGAATTTACCACTGGGTAGGCTTCTGGATGCACAGCTGAGGCATCAAGGGGATCATCTCCGCCCATAATTCGCAAAAATCCCGCTGCTTGCTCATAGGCTTTTGGTCCTAGACGTTCAACATCAAGCAGGGTTTTACGGCGCTTAAACGCCCCATGTTGATCACGGTAGCTAACAATATTATTGGCTAAGGTGCGATTCAGACCTGAAACATGACTAAGTAACGCTCCCGATGCCGTGTTGATATCAACACCTACGGCATTTACGCAGTCTTCAATAACTGTTCCGAGTGACTTACCTAAGTTGCTCTGGCTAACATCGTGCTGATATTGGCCAACACCTATGGCTTTGGGTTCAATTTTTACTAACTCCGCCAGTGGATCTTGTAATCGTCTTGCGATGGACACCGCGCCACGTATCGAAACATCCATATCAGGTAGTTCGTTTGAAGCAAGTTCTGACGCTGAATAAACTGAAGCCCCTGCTTCACTGACAATAATCTTGCTCACTGCCAAGTCTGGGTTTGCTTTGATCATTTCTGCCGCTAGTTTATCGGTTTCTCTTGAGCCCGTACCATTACCAATACTGATAAGTTGTACTTTGTGCTGCTTACATAAAGTTGCGAGGGTGCGTAGCGACTTATCCCACAGATTTTGAGGCACATGAGGAAAAATAGTAGAAGTAGCTAATACCTTTCCAGTTGGGTCTACAATAGCTAGTTTCACACCGGTTCGTAGACCTGGATCTAATCCCATAGTAACTTTAGGGCCAGCGGGTGCTGCCATTAACAAATCATTTAGATTTTTGGCAAATACGTTAATCGCGTCTTGTTCAGCTTGTTCACGCACCGCGCCAAATAATTCGTTTTCCATATGTAAGAGTGTTTTGACTCGCCAAGTCCATTGCACCACTGATGACAACCAAGTATCTGCAGGTCTGTTGGCAAATTTAATATTGAAGTGTTCGGCGATAATTTGTTCACAGTATGAGCTTTTATCTCCTTCATCTTTTTCAGGATCGGCATCTAGACTGACTTGCAGAAATTTTTCGTTTCTGCCTCTAAACATTGCCAACGACCTATGTGAAGGGACTTTTTTCAATAGCTCGGTATGTGAAAAGTAATCTTTGTACTTACTTCCTTCCGTTTCTTTGCCAGCTATAACTTGGCTTTTTATATGAGCATGTTTGTTTAAATGCTGACGAACTTTTTGCAGTAATTGTGCGTCTTCAG